>ERZ1026858.346-NODE-346-length-25607-cov-180.759314_pt1 | contig 25607 bp, 27 predicted proteins | sample MGYA00380159_ERZ1026858 | MGnify/ENA primary metagenome ERZ1026858 (study PRJEB33269, sample SAMEA4719795) | human gut metagenome | biome: human-associated habitat; feature: organic feature; material: feces | place: Cameroon | collected 2013-10 ...
CCTAACGAGGATGTATTGCTGCTGAAGGCCCGTGTGCTGAAGGCGCAGGAGAAGATGAAGGAGGCTGAGCAGGTTTATGGCATGGTGATAGAGGTGAATCCTTTCTCTCTAGATGCCTATCGCGAGCGTTGCGAGGTAAGAACGATTCTGGGCGATGCTGCCGGAGCAGCCGAGGATGAGGCGAGCATCAAGGAGATGGGAGCCGAAGTGCCGGAACCATCAGAAGGAATAGAGCAGAAAATTAAGGAGAAAATGCAGCAGATGGACCCCTACAAGGTCTTTCATAACGAATAAAACTAAACGATAGAATTTCATCTTTCTAACTGGAAAAAAATATTTTCCCAGTTAGAAAGATTATTTTTTGTGTAACTACAAGTCGTCGTTTTATCGTCTATAGACGACAAAATGTGGGTGTTTTTGTCGTCTATAAACGATGAAAATGCAGTAATCCTACAGCACTTCCTTCTTCAGATGCTTATACAACCAAAGGAAGGCGGGGATGAGGAAGAGATCTGCCATGACCCACGCCACAGGGTCGCCGAAGCAGACTCCCGTCCACGCCAGGGCTGGCACCAGCCAGAGACTCACGCCACATCTCGCTATCATTTCCATCACGCCACTCAGCATCGAGAGATTGCTGTAACCCAAGCCCTGGATGCTGTAGCGCAGGATGGTGAGCAAGCCCAGACAAGGATAGAAATAGTTGGCGATGCGCATAAACTGGGCAGCATAAGTTACCACCTCTGCCTCGCCCTTATCCACGAAGAGCATCATCATCTCATCGGCAAACGGATAGATGAGCAGGAAGGTGAAGACGAAATAAACCAGCATCATCTTGATGGCAGCCCTTACGCCCTGACCGATTCTATCCAACTTCCTGGCTCCCAGGTTCTGACCGCAATAGGTAGCCATCGCCACTCCGATGTTCTCGAAAACGCAGGTAAAGAGATATTTGATGCGCATAGAGGCTGTGAATGCAGCCACATAAACCGTTCCCAGAGCGTTGTTGGCACTCTGCAGCATGATGAGGCCGATGGCAGTAATGGAGAACTGCAGTCCCATCGGAACGCCGTTGTTCAGCAGAATGCTTACCTTCTTGTTGTCGAATTTCCTTTCCTCACCCTTCGGAATCAGAATCTGCATTTTCTTTTTGATAAACCAGATACAGAGCAGCACGGAAATTCCCTGTGAAAGCCAAGTGGCAATACCTGCTCCCTCTACACCTAACCCCATACCGAGAATCAGAATGCCATCTAGAATAATGTTGATAACGGAAGCTGTGATGAGGAAATAGAAAGGCTGTTTCGAGTTGCCCAGAGCACGGATCTGACCGGAGAGCAGGTTGTAGGCGATGGTAAAAGGAATCGCCGCAAACTGCAGCATCAGGAAGATGTAGGCGTCATCGAACACCTCCTTCGGCGTATTCACCAGGTGCAGAATCTTTCCGCAGAAGATGCAGGAAAGAAAGGTGATGACCACGGCAAACACCACGGCGATGCGGATGCTGTTGCTTACGTAAGCCCGCATCTTGGCGTAATCCTTGGCACCGAAAGCCTGGGCGATAGGGATGGCAAAACCGGCACAGGAGCCGTTGCAGAAGCCCATGATGAGAAACATGATGGAGCTGGATGCGCCTACTGCCGCAAGAGCCCCCACGCCAATCCATCTTCCCACGATGGCGGCATCGATGATGAGATACATCTGCTGGAGGATGTAGCCTAGAATCAGCGGAATAGCAAATTTGATGATGGCTCGCAAGGGCGAGCCCATCGTCATGTCATTAGTAGAGTTCATTTCCCACTTTCTGTTTGATTTCTTCCATTTTGTTGAGGCGTTCGATGGAGAAAGTATCACCGTGGTTCTGCACGTAGTCGAAGAGCATGAAAGCCTTGTTCAGGAGTTCATCTCTTGTGGGCTGCCCCACCATATCCGCCTCGTGATAATAGAGTTCGGCAAGCATGTCCATCTTGGAGAGTCGCTTCTCCTCATCGGCAATTCCTGCCATCGCCTTCATCACATCCTCGATGGTGGCGATGCTGTAGAAGGCATAAGGACCTACGTATTGGTCGTAGAGCTCCTTAATCTTCTCACGTCTCACCTCCACCTCTTTCTTTTCGAGCATTCTTTCGAGTGCCGCCATAAACTCGCGAATCAGTCGCTGTATGTAATCTCGTTGTAGCATATTTTTTTATTTTGTTGTTATTGTTGCGTTATCTAATAAACTCATCGGTATTGCCATGACTAAGGCAAAGCTCTGGGAGTAATGTGAGAAGAGTTTCTAGAAACTCTCCTCTACCCCGTACAATGGAACATTCTTCATCCACTCTTGCTCCTTGTATGGCGCCATGGAGAAGCGGATGGATCGCAAGTCGGGATGGGCGTCAAAGAAGGTGCGAAGTGACTTGGAACGCAGGTTCTCTTCCGCTTTTACCTCTATCGGAGTTATCACCCCTTGGTGCTGGGCAAGGAAGTCTATCTCCAAGCGAGCGTCTTCCCTACTATAATAATAGGTGTAAATGTCCTGTTGACATAATAGTTGGGTAAGGACGTAGTTTTCCGTGAACGCCCCCTTGCTCTCCGTCATGGCTTTGTTGGAGATGAGCATTTGGGCAGGTTCCATCTCGCTCAGCGCACCCAGGAGGCCGACATCCAGGAGAAACAGCTTGAAGGCATTGAGGTCTTCGTAAAACTTCAAAGGCATTCCAACTTCTCTTACTCGGGAAATGCGATAGGTGAGACCTGCATCCACCAGCCATTGTATTGCCATCTCAAAATCCTTGGCTCGTGCTCCGCTTCTCACCGCTCCATAGATGAACTTCTTGTTTTCCTTGGCAAGCTGGGAAGGGATGGATTGCCAAACCATGCTGATGCGAGTGGCTTCATTTGGGCTGACATGCTTCGACATGTCACTACGATAAATGGTGAGAATGTTGTTCTGAACCTGTCTGACGAGATTTGCATCGTTAGTTGCAAGATAAGTTTTCACAGCCTCAGGCATTCCCCCTACAAAATAATATTCTCTTAATATCTTGATGAGTTTATCATGAAGTAATGTGATGGTCTTCCAGTCTTTACTTTTCAATATGTTCAGCAACTGTTCTTCGTCTTTTGCCATAAGAAACTCTTCGAAAGACATAGGGTAGAGTCGAATGATGTCAACCTTTCCCACTGGGGCGGATTCTCCTTGGTGCATGGCAACGCCTAAAAGTGAACCTGCTACAGCCACATGGTATTCTGGTGCATTTTCACAGAAATACTTCAGCGAGGAAAGTCCCTTGTGAAGTTCTTGTATTTCATCCAGAATGATAAGCGTTTTGCCAGGGATTATAGGCTGTTTGCTAATGGCTCCGATAACCATTAGGACTCGCTTCATATCATAATCTTCTGCAAATATGTTGGCAATCTCAGAGTTTCCATCACAGTTGATGTAGGCAACGTGGTCATATTCCTGTTTCCCAAACTCCTGGAGGATATAAGTCTTGCCTACTTGTCTTGCTCCTGATAAGATTAAGGGCTTTCTGTAAAGGCTCTCTTTCCATGCTTTTAATTGTTCTATAATCGTTCTTTTCATCCTTATATGCATTTTGAAGTTATTAATGATGCTAATGACTTGCTGTTATGATGTTTAAACAGCTCTATCGGTTGCAAAGATACACTTTTTTACACGAACTTCCAAATGTTTTCTACACTTTTTTACACGAACTTTCTTCGTATGAATACACTTTTTTACACGAACTTTCACTCGCTGCTTGCTGATCTTGGTGAAGTATTCCGCCAGAGTCAGCTTATAAAGACGGTGCAAAATTACGTAAAAGTTAGGAGATATGGCAAAACAATGCGTTAAAGTTGGTTATCATGCCCCCTCACCTCTCAACTTTTTTAAGCAGGATAAGCACGATTTTCGGACGTTTAAGCACACTGTAGCGACGAATAATACATAATTGGAAAAATTGGATTTGCAGAATCCAATTTTTTTTGTTACCTTTGTGCTGTGAATTGCGCCTAATCGCATTCTCTCATATTAAAATGTGTACATTGTCTAATGTGGCACCCCAAAGAGCGGAATCTTCCCCTCTCCACGTTGGCTTTACCGCCAATGTCTCCCCCGGAAAATCACCAGATGGGGTGTCGGTAAGGTATGCTCACGCCCCTGGTAAGCAATGGTATGTTATGCGTGCCACTTATCATCGTGAGAAGAAAGCATACGATTATCTGGTGAGTAAGAACATTGAGTGTTATCTGCCCTTGCGGCATGTGGTGAAAGTGGTGAACGGGCGGCGCAGGTTTGTGCTTGAGCCATTCCTTCCCAATTTCCTTTTTGTCTATACAACTCTTGAAGTAATCAAATCATTTTCTAAGGACTCCAATCTTTTCTTCCTCAATCATTATTACAATCATTTCAAGACGGATGAATTCGGAAAGAATCCTCCACTCACCGTGGATGATGCTTCCATGCAGAATTTCATCAGGGTAACGAGCATCGACAACGAGCACGTGAAACTGGTGAAGCCCGAAAACTGCCATTACAAGAGTGGCGACATGGTGAGAATCATCGAAGGCCAGTTTAAGGGCGTGATGGGCAGAGTGGCAAGAATCTCCGGTCAGCAGCGAGTGGTTGTAGAGGTAAAGGATGTCTGCCTGGTAAGCACCGCCTACATTCCTTCCGCCTTCCTGGAGGTAGTGAAAGAATAAAAAATATTATTTCCCGAAAATCCTTGTTTATTTCATAAAAAAGTTGTAGTTTTGCATACTGATAGAATCTGGTAGAAACAATTTAAAGTTGATAAGCTTATGTTGGTAATACATCCAAAAGATAGAACTACAGAAGTGCTTGCGATGCTATACGATGGAAAAGGAGCGCAAGTAATAACCGACAATCCTTCTAGACACCTCTTGAAGGATCAGATGTATCATCTTCCTAAGCGTGAATGGATCATGCTGTTGGGTCATGGCTGCGACAGGGGACTCTATTTTCGGGAGAATGATGAGGATAAGGATTTTGACGAGATAATCATCGATAAATCTTTCAATCATCAGCTTCGCCATCATGGCAGCCGGTTGATAGGAATATGGTGTCATGCCGTGGAATTCGCCCGTCAGGAGGGACTTCATGGTTTGTTTTCCGGCATGCTGATTTCAGAAAAGGCTGAGGCAGAGGAGTATGGAATAGATGCCACGCAAGAGGAAATTCTGGCATCCAACCGGATGATGTTTGCCAAGCTTCGCAGTTTGCTGGATGATGAAGACGTGATGTGGCATGAGATTCCGGAGCGGATGCGGGAATGGGATGAAGAGCATACCGCCCTATCGGAGTTTAATTACGGAAATTTTTATTATCTATAGAAGTTGTTGAAATAAAATATAAGTATTAAGCATTTAAACATTAAGCATTATGGAAGTAAGAATCAAATACACAGAAATTGAAGGATTTATTAAGAAGAACTTTCAGAAGGAGGTTGGGTTGACCTATGTTGATCCTTCCACGGTTTCAGTTTCAACAAAGATCAAGGTGTTTGCCTTTGTCAAGAACGTGGGTGTTGATTTGAAGGTAGAGAAGCTTGAAGGCTCCATCCTGCATCTTGTTTATAGCGGCAAGTTGGGAATAGAGCTGCTCATTTCCCCAGCCATCAGCTTTTTGAAGAGGTTGGTGCCAGAGAAGACCAATTTAATCTCGCAGGGCACGGGAAACAGAGTATTTGTTAATCTTGCCGAGATAGACCAGTTGAAGTCAGTATTAGATAAGGTAGAGTTGCAGAGCATCAGCTTTGATGAAAATCATGTTATCGTTGAGGCTGGTCTGAAATACTAACAGAGTAATCTGGAATACTAACGGAGCGCTCTGAGCTGCTAATAGAGCGATTCTATTTCACACTACACTAAAATGGTGTAATGTGTTGTGATATAGGTGTTTATACGAGTGTAGTGTCAGCGTTGACACTACACGCACACTACACGACACTACACTCAATTTATGTAGTAGATATCTTACGGATTTTTTTCTAGGGATGGCACAATATTGCCCTAGGTAGGGCAATAAAATGCCGTCCCTAAGCATAAAACGCTACGTAGTGATCCGTTTAAAGCCCAGATGAATCTCAAGTAAGCCTTACGTAAACTTTAAAAGAGGTACACGTAAACATTATCTAAGCCTCAAACCAATTCGGAATGAAGCTTACTTCATTGGCAAATGAAGCCTATTTCAAAGGCGAATGAAACTACTTTCAAAGGCAAACGAAACTACTTTCAATAGCCAATGAAACTACTTTCTATAGCCAATGAAGCTAGCTTCAATTTCAAACGGAGCCAGTTTCAATCTCAAAAGAAGCCTTTTTGTTTTACTATATAAGCAAAATCGTGAGGGATACCCCCAAAATCGTGAGGGATGCGTGATGGATAAATCCCCTTTTTGAGGCATCAGTCACGCATGTTATTCCTTTAGAAATCAACATCTTATCCGCTTATTTTTTTGAAATCGTGATGGGTGATAGATGATTTGCAAAAAATAAACACGTATGCTCGTGCATTCCCAAAGAACTTGCAGCATCGTCATCATCATCAACTTTGAGTTCCTTGCTGCGTTCTTTGCCATCGGTAAGTTCTTGGTGTAAGGTGACGTCCTTTGTGAAAGAAAAGTTAAAAACGAAAAGTTTTTAGTTGAAAATTGCTTTAAATCAAAAATAATAGCTAAATTTGCAATTACTTTTATTGATAGATAAAAACCATGATCGCATTGTCTAATGTGACACCCAGAAGAGGTCGTTTTGTACCTCTCAGTGCAGGCTTTACCTCCTGCATCCTCCCCGAAGAGACAGGAAAGGGGTGTCGGTAAGAAATGCGCCTATAAATAAAAGTAAGTGTTTCCTCATACATTAAAAGAACTGAAAAATAAACATCAGAATGGAGATTATAGTACATGATTTGAAGAATCTTGACTTCAAGCTATTAAAAGAAAAATTGAAGTGCAAGCATCCATCTTTAGAAACAGAAATGGAGTTTATTAGAAGAATAACATTGATAGAGGAGTGCTCTGAAAGCAAATGGGCACGAAACTATTTTAATGGTGATTTCTCCTTTCCTATATTGACTTATGTTTCAAGGTATGTATATGAGAATAAGTATAATTATCAGCATATTATGGGTGAGTATTATGAATTTATTTCAAAGGAAAATAAACAGATTCCTTATTATAAACTCACGTTATATGGGCATATAAATAATTCCACCTTACGTAATTATGTTACATCAATAACTGTGCGATATTTTATTGGCAAAAAGAAGAAAGAAGATAAAAATGTAGGAACGATAGTATCTATTGATAGTGCTTCTAGAATAAAAAATGATGGAAACGAAAAAGATTTGATAGATAATCCTTGGTTTAATCTCTTAATAGGTAACAAAGGTAGTGAAGAAAGCTCCTCTGAGACATTAGAGACGAGTAAGAAGATAGACTTTGTCTTTTCAAAACTACCTGAGCGTGATGTGAAAGTGATAAAGTTGATGGTCATGCATGGCGTGTCTGCTTTAGATGCTTTTGAGGAATTGGAAGACGATTTGAATAAAACCTCAAAAATTCCAACATCAACATGGACTATTAAACAGAAACAGAATGCTATGGCTTTACAAAAAGCCCGTGCATTAAAACATTTTTTAAAGGTAATCAATGATGAAAAGATTAATTTCTGATAAAGAATTGGTAGCTTACATTTCGGGTCAGTTATCAAAAGAGGAAACTCGTATTCTCCATGCCAAGGCTGTGGAGAATCATGAGAGTGATTTGTTGTTGCATGCACAATTGGCTTCTTTGGCATGCAATGAAGAGCTTGCCGATGAACTTTTGGGTGAAGATGACTTCATGCAGGAGGACACAAAGGATATTCATCCGTTGAGCGTGGCAGCAAAGGATCTTTCTTTTGCTAAAGAGGAAGAATCAAAAGATTAATTTATTAATGGTGTAGCGTATGTCTGTATTATTAGCAATTTTAATCGTATATTCAGCTTTAGAATTATTGTCTTGGATAGTGGATTCCCTGGAATGGGGTTCCGAAACACTTCCTCCTCCTAACATTAGTGATATTCTGACGCAGAACTATAAGCCGGAGGAATGTGATAGAAAGATGATTGAGAATTGTCAAAATCTACTCCAACGTTTCTTTAAGGAGCCTGTTGATTTGCCAATGGCGCAAAGAATAGAGCAAAAAATGAAAGGGCTGAGCAATGAAGAGAAAAAGCAATTGCTTAGTGAAATAACGCTAGAGGCTTGTAAGGTGATGGACGTAAACGTCAGTCAGGTAATTTTTGCGGATGATCCGTGTATGGGATATTATAATTTTGAAGAAAATGTCATCATGTTTTCAAATGCTTATATTGCACAAGATGCGTATAATGTTGAAATCGTAAAGACGGTATTTCACGAATTAAAGCATGCTGTCCAGTTTAGGGCTATCGGACGTGATGGAAATGTTTGGGGCTATAGTCAAGAGACATTGATGGCTTGGGCAGGAAATTATGTGGACTATGTTAGTTGTTCTTCAGATCCAGAGGGGTATTTTAAACAGCCATTAGAGGTTGATAGTTTTGGATTTGAGTGCTCAGTGGTTCCTCTTCCAGGTTTTTCTTCTATTAATAATAATGTAGCATAAGAATAATATGAATTATTTGAAAATATATAATAAATTGGCTGATGTTCAGCTTTCTGATAATACTGCTATGCCTGCATGGCAACGTATCAAGCTTACGTTTAGCATTGCTAAATGTTCTCCGTTGATACAGGAGGAGATTTGCAAGTATCTAGAAACGCAAGAACAGCCAGAGTATGTCTTGACTTTGACCTTCAAAGATCCTAAAACGCAGCAAATCAAGAATACGGTGGTTTCCTGTAGTGATGTTCAAAGCAAGTTACGTCTGCAGCCGCTTCCTGCTTTACTCTATATGGACTGGTTACGTAGAGAACCAGAACAGGCTGCTGCTTTCATAGTGCGTAAAGACGATCTTTCACAGATGTCTAGAGATAAGATTCGTGCTCATATTGATCCGGAATTATTGGCTAAAGTGGATAAGGCAAAAAAGGAGAAGGAGCAACGTGACATGATAAAAATAGAGTGTGGAGATTAGTAGTCTGTAATCATAATGTTTTAAAAGTATGAGTGCTCAATCTGAAAAGTATCTTAATAGTCAGGCAGGAAAGTTAACTGAGGAAATTAAAAAGGCTTATTTGGCTGGTCAGCACATCGTCTATATTGTAACAAAGGATTATGCCATTGTGAAACAGGCGATTAATAATGAGCCGATTTTCTTTTTGCGTTCTAAACCTGTGACTCAGTCGGGAGTTACTGTGACTAGCAGCTTGGGAACAAAAATCCAGGAAAATAAGGTAGAGGAAAAGCAGAATCTGTTCTTTGGCTTGGAAAGCCTGAAAACATTAAAAGCAAACACTCCTAGCTTATATGTGGTGACGTTAAGAAGTCATCGCTCGGATGAAATGCTTCCTAATCCTTTGAACAGTTATTTGAAGTCATTCATTGATCGCACTATCGGTTTTACTTCAGAAGTTGATGTAGATAATTTGAAGAAATCGATGATTATCATCGTCACACCACAAATGATTGATATCCCGATAGAGATTTCACTTTATAGTAGAATCATACGTGTTGAGGAACCAACAACAGATGAAATTCAGTCTTTCATCGTTAATTTGGTCAAAGAACATGATGGGATTGACTTGGATTTCAAGGTGGATAAGCAGTCATATATTCTTCGACTTGCGAACCTGATAAAAGGATTATCCCAGAATAAGGTGTTGCAGATATTTAGCCGAATCAAGTCGGAGCTTGATAATGTTTACATTCCTGTGAATGAGAAGGATAAATTTAGGGAGCTGGAGAACATTATTCTTGAGGAAAAGTCCAAACTGGTAGAAAACTCCGCTTTGTTGAAGCTGGTTAAGACCAATAAGGCTATGCAGAAGACGAGTGGAATGGAGGGCCTTAGTGCTTGGATTAGAGAAAGAAAACAGACCATATTGAGTCCTGAAGAAGCCATGGGTAATGCCTTTATCCCACAACCTAAAGGTGTGCTTTTGGCTGGTATTCCAGGTACGGGTAAGTCTTTGGCAGCCAAAACAACATCTGCAGAATTTGGCAATCTTCCTCTGCTCCAACTGGATATGGGAAATATCATGGATAAGTATCAAGGTGAATCAGAGCATAAAATGGAAGAAGCTTTGAAACTTGCAGAAGCCATGTCGCCTTGTGTATTATGGATTGATGAAATAGAAAAAGGTATGGCTGGTTCTTCCAGTTCTTCGCAAGGTAGTGAATCCATGAAACGTATCTTTGGTAAATTGCTGACGTGGATGCAGGAAAAGGAAGAACGGGGAGTTTGCTGCTTCGTCTTTGCAACAGCAAATAGTCTTGCAGGTATTCCGCCAGAAATGTTCCGAAGTGGTCGATTTGACGAGAAGTTCTATACCTTCTTACCTTCGTTGAAAGAATGTGTCGAGATTTTCAAGAATCAGCTAAAATCACAAAATAAAGGCTATAGAAAATATTGTGAAAAGAATGGTCTCCCGGTGCGTGATTTATTTGCAGGAGAGATATTTGAAGATGCTTTTATCAAGCGCATTTTAAATGGTTCCGTTGTCTTGAAACATAAGATGAATGCCGATGATATGATGGTGTCCAGAGAGAATAAGTTTATGACAGGTTCTGATATAGAGGCAATGCTTCTGCAGGCAAAACTTATCTTGTATAATGAAGGGAAAGTTGCTGGTAACGGATTGGCGGTCTATCAGGCTGATAACTTTAGCAAGGCATTATGTCAGGCTATAGAAAGAATCAGAACTTATGGACAAACGAATGTCAAGCAGATTGTGACGTGTTTCGTGAAAATGTCTGAGCATAATTTCAAATCTGTTTCAGGAAAAGAAATCGTGCCATTTCGCTTCCTGGATGTGTCTGCTGATGGACAGGTTTTGTTTGATTTAAAATCAGAAGAGGCAACCCGATTTATTGATGGCTTGCAGAATGATTATGATAAGCAATTGTTCCTCTATATGGGCATAGCAACTAATCAATATAAATTACAGAGTAATGAAGCTGAATAACGTTATTATATTGAACCGCAAACATTTAAGAGATTTCTTCTCTTTTTCTGAATTTTGGAAGAAAAAAAATGAATTCCTTGATTTGGTAAATAGTGACTTGTTTTATCAGTCAGAAAAGGAGAGAGTCCAGAAGTTACCTCTTAAAGAACAGGTTGTTTCTTGGATTAAAGAAGTTACCCTTACAAAAGATAAGAAATTAGAGCCAGGAAATATTGTCTTGCCTAGTGCAAAAGTCTTTAGAACTTGTACCACGCAATGTGAGAAAGAGTTGGGGCAACTGAGTCCAGAAGAAGCTTTTGGGGTTGTGTGTTTGTATGAGTTGATGGGACGAAAGTTGAAACAGGATATTTATGAAGTCTTATCTTGTTTGGGACACGAAATGTTTAATCCTGATCAGGGTATTATTATTGTTCAGAATTACAAAGAAAAGGTGTTTGAGCAATACGAAGGCTGTGAAGAAGGGCAGGATGATAAAGATGATAAGCTTTACAATGTCCTGATAGCTAACATGTCTAAAGATGCGCTTGGCTATGCTACGATTAAGTGTGGTGAAGAGCAGGTACAGTTGAAACAAGGTGAATGTATGCGTGCCATCTTCTATGGTACAAAATGCTTGAAATTGTTGCCTGCTGCTTCTGGTGGCATAAAGCTCGTTTTAAATACAGAAACTTATGCCACAGGTTTGTCGAAAGACGACGGTACTCTGTTGGAAACAGAAGGCAATGTGTTAGTCTTTGCCAGTGGGGAAAAGGGGTATTTGTATGCAACAGACTCAGAAGACAAAAAGTTTAATTCTCATCATTATAATTTCACACATGAAGATTATTCTTTATTCTCTGATATTGGCAATGATGAAACGATTGTTTATTTAGAGTTAAATAATAATGAAACTAAATGCCTTTTTCTGACAGATAAAAAGAAAGTTTATCTCTATGATAATAGTGAGAGAAACAATGATAATGAAATTAAATTGATAGAGAGTGATGTTATAATGGCATCATTTAATAATAATGAGTTACAAACCATAAAAATATAAGTGTATGATAACAAATGAACATCAAGAGTTGCTTCGTAAAGCTGTAGCAACGAATGAAAAGGAGAAAATAAAATCTACTTTTCGAAAGGTATTGAGAGAAGAGTTTGGGGCAATCAATGGTCTCAACCCAGTAGCACAGGAGTATGTGGGTGAATTGGCTAAGTTGATTGTTGTTCCATCAAAGATAGAAGTCAACATCTCTCAGAATGAAGAACCAGAAGAGAAGCAGGCTTCTAATGGTGGGTTACAGCATCTGTTGGTATCTCTGGTAGCACTTGTTGGAGTGTCTGTTATTGGAGATAAGTTTGGAATGGAATGGGGTATTTGTCTTTCTGTAGTTCTCGCCATACTTGCATTTTCCTTTGTGAAGAAAGGCGCAGGAAAGAAAGCTCCGAATGTCGTTGAGCAACCTAAGGCATCTGTGGTAGAGACTTATGATGAGAATGTTTTGATAGAATTGGTGGACAATTTGCGCAAGGAAGTGAAAGGCTTGGTGCGTGAGGTTAAAACAGATATTAATGAGCCAGTTAAATTACCATTGCATGAGTGCTATCCAATTATTTTACGTTGGTTGCAAATGGTGTATGCTGATGCTATGGATTTTGATGAAAAGGCCAGAAAATATTTGTTGCCGCGTATTGTAAGTGTCGCTGATACTATTTATTATGATGTGGTAGCTTATAATGGTGAAAATGAAAATTTGTTTGAACAGGAAACTGTCTGTGAACTTAATACTGTAAAGATGTATTCTCCGTCAATTATTTACAGAAAAACAGGAAAGGTTGTTTTCCCTGGGAAAATATTTGTACCATCTAAATAATATTCATATGAAAGAGTCATATAAGATACATTTGCAAGAAGTTATGAAAGAGGGGAATGTGCAACACTTTCGTAACGAATTGCATAAAATGATAAAGGATGAAGTGATTGCCATGGATGTTCCATTGCTTGCTAGGAATGAAATGTTGGATATGTTGGAATTATTGGAAATTCCATTAGAGGTGAAGACCTATATTAAGTATCCACCTCAAAAATGTGACGATAGAAAAGGTATAGCTATTATGGCTGCTTCTGCAATGGGTGTCGTTTTGAATACATTATTGCGCAAAATTCCTCTTATAGCAAAGGGAGGGCTATCTTTTGGAGGAGCGGTACTAGTTGGTTTATTGGTTGCCGGCAAACCTAAAAAAGAGGAAAAAGGTGTCATTGTTGAAACAATTGTAACTTCATTTGAAGAAATTGTTTTAAAAGTAGATAAACTGTTGGGAATCATACGAGGAATTGTAACACCTAAAAAGGTTATACTTTCTGATACGTTTCCGAATATTTTGGAATGGTATCAAAAAGCCTATTCTTCGTGCGGTGAGTTTGGTACAGATTGCTCAGAGTATTTTAAAAAGCGTATAGAGAATATCTTATACCAAAATGGTTATACTTTACATAATTATGATGGGACAAATGAAAACATGTTTCAAATAACGGAAATTATGGAAATTTTATCGCCAGTACAAGATTTGCCAGCAATAACAAATGAGTCTGGTTATATTCTGCCAGGTAACTTATTTGTTCCAAAAAAAAATAATAATAAGAAAATATAATAACTATGTATTTAATTGGAATCGATTTTGGTCATGGAGAGACTACAGCATCTCTCTATGATACAGAAAATAATAGAGGAACGGTTGAACGTCTTCATATTCTGGATGGCAATACTCCAGAATCATGTAAGGTGGAGTCTGCAGTCTGCCGCAACAAAGAAACTGGAGAATGGCAGTTTGCCAAGGATATTCGTGATTATGCGTTACCAGATCTCACCTTGCATTTTAAGGCTCCTATGAATGAAATCACCCCACAGAATAAGGAAGCTTTTGCTGCTTTTATCAAGTTGGTGTTTGAGCATATATTGAAAAATCGAACAGATTTACATTATAATCCTGTTACTGATGAGAGAAATTTCGAACTCTATGCAGCTTGTCCTTCTTGTTGGGATGATAGTCAAATAAAGGAATATAAGAATTTTATTTCAGACATAATTCCGATAGATTGGATTATCAAAGAAAGCGATGCTGCTTACTTCAAGTTCAATGTAGAGAAAAAAGCAGATCAAAAACCAAATCAAAATTTTTCGGATTTTTCGGTGTTAGTTATTGATATTGGATCTAGTACAATAGATTTTACGGCCTATGACACTAATGCTCCAAAACCCATTCCGCCTTATGGTGAAAAGCATGGTGCTAGTGCAGTAGAAAAGCTTATTTATAAATATTTTGAAGAAGGTGATTCCGCTTTTAATGAAGCTAAAAGAAATGCAGAAGCAATATGTAGAAGAAATAATTTAAGTTGGCATAATGCAGTTGTTCATAAAATAAAAAAAGAGAAAGAGGAATTTTATACATGTGAATATAGCTGTCTGGGATTAGATATGTCAAATAAAAGTATCAATCCTGAGGCAATAGGACGAATTTTTGGTGTAGATGGTTGTAGTATTTCTAAGGAACAGTTGGAAGATGAAATACTCGCTCCTTATCGTAAAACTTTGTTTCAAGATTTGAATGCCGAAAAGCTTCGTTTAGAGAAAGAGCAGATAGGTACTCCTCAGGTTGTTATACTTACTGGTGGTGCTTCACGTATGCCGTGGTTTCAAAAATTAGTTCAGGATGTTTTCTCTGATTTTAATTCTAAAGTGTATCAGGATAGTGAGCCTTCGTATGTGGTATCTGATGGTATTGCTTATTATGCCTATGCTCATTATCAATTGAAGCCGAATGTAGAGAGGGTGATTGCTGAATTTTGGGCTGAGTATGATGACAAAAAACTTGCAGAACTGATTTTGGAACAGTTTAATGTCAGTCTTCGAAACAAGCAGTTGCCAAAAATCAGGGCAATATGTGATAAGTTTGATGCAGGTGAACTAAGATATAATGCAAATGATTTCAAGGAATTGGGATTACCGGAATATCCAGAAAAAAATGGAAATTGTTGCACTGCAGCTTTTGTTCCAGCTATGGTAGAGCATAATAATAGAATCATTAACAGTGTAAATGGAGAAATCTCCCGTGATGTAAACAAGAGTATGAATCAACAACTAAAAGAGGCTTTAGTAAAAAAACTTGAGTCGGCTTTTAGAACAGCATTACATGGTCTTGTCCCAAATATAATGATTATACCTGAAGTAAATATTGACTTGAAAAATGTATCAATAGATAGTGAATGGGATATTAATAAAATCATAGAGATGACGCAGACTATTTATAGTGATATTATTTTTTCAGGAAATATTTATAAAGATAGAACGACTGTAAGTGAACGTCAAAAATTCTCGATTCCGTTCTATGAAGAGCAGACAGTTGCAAGTGTAGCGCTTCCTCCTAAGTTGTTAGGAGAGGCTGTTCAAAGTCTTAAAGATAGTATTCTGGAAGAACTTACTGTAGAGAAGATGGTTAAAAAGTGTGCTTTTGAAAGATTTTAATACGATAGAAGTAAGGACTCATCATTAGAGTCTTTACTTCTATATTCTATTTAAATTGGTTAAGGCAATGTATATTATTGGTATCAATTTCGGGTACAAGGAGACTACGGCATCTCTTTATGATACAGAAAACAGACTTGGAATGGTAAAACGTCTTCATATTCTTGATGGCAATACTTCTGAGTCATGTATAATAGAATCTGCTGTTGGTCGTAATTGGAGAGGGGGAGAATGGCAACTAGTAAAGGACGTTTGTGATTGTTGTGTGCCTGACATCTCAAATGATTTCATAGGGCCTATGAATGCAATGACACCTAAGAAAAAAGAAGCCTTTGCGGCTTTTGTTAGGTTGGTATTTGCACATATATTGAAAAATCAGGAGTTTTTGCATTATAATCCAGTAACTGGTGAGCGTAATTTCGAAATCTATGTAGCATTAGGAAAAGAAAATATAGATCAGGCTAAAGAATATAAGAATTTCATTTCCAGTATCATTCCCTTGGATTGGATTATTCCTGATAGCATGGCAGCTTATTTCAAATTCAAAGCTGAAAGAGAATATAAAGATAATTTTTCGGTCTCCTCTGCGTTAGTTATAAATATAGATTCAAGGAGTATTGATTTCACTGCTTATAATGAAAAGGGAAAGCAATCTTTACAAAAAGTCTATGAGCATGGCTCTAGTGCTATTGAGAATTTGATCTACAAGTATTTCGAAGAGCATGATGAAAATTTTAATAAAGCCAAAGAAGAAGGCGAAGCCTTATGTTCTTGTAAAAATCTGGATTGGCGTAATGTTGTTATTCATTACATAAAAGAACGGGTAAAAGATTTTTATACTTTAGAACTTTTTGATTTTGGTTTGTGTTTAGATTTATCAAATAGGGCAATCTGTAATGTTAAAGGACGTGTTTTTGATGCTTGTACTATTTCTGAGAAACAATTAGAAGATGAAATTCTTGCTCCATATCGCCAAACACTATTACAAGACATGAATGATGTAAAACAACGTTTAGCAAAGGGAAAAAATGGTATTCCTGAAGTTGTGATACTGGCTGGTGAATCTTCCCGTATGCCTTGGTTTCAGCGATTAGTGAAAGGTGTTTTCTCTGATTCTCAAGTATTCCGTGATGCTGAACCTTCGTATGTGGTATCTGATGGACTTGCCTATTATGGAACAGGTATTCATAAAATGAAATCTGCTATAGAAAATCTGAAAACTTCAATAGCAACAGTATTTCATGAATTCCACATACAAGATTATAATACAGCGTATGCTGACTATGTGATTTCAAAGATGCAGGATTTCTTAGAAGATGAACACATGTTGGAGTATGCTAAAAAGGAGCCAGAAAAACAGGAAGAACCAATTCGGTTGAAAAAATCCTGAAATTGAGTGATAGATAAATCCAACTTTCCACTCTATGTTAGTAGAAAACAAAATAATAACATTTAAAATATAAACAATATGAAGACAAATGTATTTTCTAATGAGACATTGAACGCTGCTGTTAAGGCTATGAGTGAGTCACAGGAAGAGATTAAGAATCTTCGTGAGCAGGCTAAGGTTGAACCTATCAACGAGGTAGTTCAGCGCTATTTGATGGATAAGTTGGATATGACCCAGAGCGAAGCAGAGGAAGTATGCAATGATATTCAGCAGGGAATCACTGAATTTGATAGTCAGTTTGCAGCCAATTCTGCCTCAGAGAAAGTCATTCTCCGTGAGAAGTTGGAGAGTGTAATTAAAGATATGGAGGAGGAAACCCGTGTGAAGTATCTTAGTGGTATCCTTACTGCTTTTCAGGTGGCTCAGCAGCAGGAATTGTCGGCTGAAGAAGTAACATCTTTGCAGGAATCAAATGCAAAACTTTCTGTTGAAGATCTTATCTCTAAGATTGAAACTCAGTTTAATGACAATTTTTCGGTAGAAAACTTGGCAGAATTCGTAAATACGAATGTTGATGCTTCTGCGATTATTGAATTGGCTCACCAGATTGACATGAGTAAAGAGGAGTATCGTTTCCTCGCAGCTGCAATTCTTTGTGTAGGACAGCATACTGGTAAGGTTAAACTTTCTGAGGAGCCGATTCCTGCGAGCTTGTTGGGAGCTTTAGCGAGTGCTGGTATCGAGACGCTTTCCTTGACAGGAGAGCTGAAAGAGGGCAAAATTGATTTGAAGCGTTGGCAGACTGTCCTCAAATGGATTCTGGGTGCTCTTGTGGTATGTGCATTGGGTGTTGCAGCAATAGTGTTGGTATCTTTGTTTACTGCTTCTTTGGTAGATGTTATATTCACATTGTTGGGAGATGGTTTCCTTGGCATGTTTGTAACTTCGATTATTTCCGTTTTTGTGGCTTGGAATACGAGTGAATATTTGCTTGGAAATTTACCGAAGCTCTTGGATCTTTTGGCAAGTGTTTATGATCAATACATTGAGCCTATCACGCAGAAGGTTAAGAATTGGGCAGCCATTGTGAAGGGATGGATTGATACTGTAGTTGACAAGGTTAAGGTTGGCTCAACTGTTAAGACAGTGGAGCCGGTAGAGACACCACCAACGGTTGCTCAGCCAAATCCTGTTTTAGCATAAATCTATCGTATATGATATAATCTCCAAACAACTGCCATTGCTTATCAGCTTGGCGGTTGTTTTTGATTTCGCATCATTTTGGTGAAGGTTGGTTGCTACGGCGTTAGAATAGTAATAAAGAAAACGCTATAAGATTTCATCAAGAAATTAAGATAACAAAGTAGAATTAGAATTTTTATGGAAGTTAAGACAGTTCACGGAATCATGGACATTCACATAGGTGCCAGATATGCAGAAGTTTATCTTCCAATATCGCTTTTGGGACTTGTCATCATCTGGGAGGTAATTAGTCTGCCAGAGGTTAAGGAAGAATCTGATGGTTCAAGATTTATATCCTGGATGGCGAGGAATACAAGAACAGGAGAAGAAACGAGGATGGGAATAAATGATAGAGACATTCATTATTCTTATCGTATATATCCTATTGACCATCCGAAGATCAAAATTTTTCGTTTCCAGTGATAGCAAGGTTACTTTTTCCCACTCTATAACATAAAAGGTATCACAATTTAAACATTAAAGATATGAACAAGACAAGTATTATAGATACGGCAGTATTGAAAGAGAAAGTACAGGTGTATGCAATGAAGGTGGGACGCATCAGCGCCAGACCCGTTCTGTTGCTCTACTTCATCATGATTAGCAAGGACACCCCTAAGAGCGATAAGTTGCTGATTCTATCAACCATATCCTATCTGGTGTTCCCTATCGATCTGATTTCGGCAAAACGACTGCCTATCATCGGATGGATAGACGAGGCATTTTCGCTATCTGTTGCCTATCAGAAAGTCTGCAAGAACATCACGCCGGAGATAGAGCGGAAGGCGGATGAACTGCTTGATAAGTGGTTCCCGGAATATACCAGCTATATAGAGGTGATTGATTGACGAAAAACGAAGTTAAAGAAAGGTATTGTTATGGACATTGATAAAATTCTATCTCTCAATATTCCCGACATCCATCCCACTTATGGTGGTGTTAGAGGGAAAACCATGTCGTCACGTAGCCAGGGGTATGCTTGGCCTATCATTAGGGAGGCTGGAGTACATACTATCATAGACCTCCGTAATGATGGGATGAACCAACGCATGAAGAATCTGTGCGAAGAATACAGCATGGAGTATTTCTATTATCCCACAGACAACAGGGCTGATATGATAGAAAGTATGGTGAAGCTGTTTCCCGAGTTTTGTAAGCGCATAGATAGGGGAGGCTTCTACATCGCTTGTGCTATGGGTCTGCATCGCACGGATATTGCCCTCTGCACCTATTGGGTTTTCTATGGTGCCGACAGGGGGATAGAGCCGCCGGCACTACGTGGCTATCTGAAGAAAACGGGGCATGATACGTCAAAGATATTGCGTGTTCTCAATGCCTTTTACGATAGAATTACTGAAGAATCTGGCAAAGAACCGATGTCGGTAGAAGAGTTCAAATTCAGAAAACAAGTAATCAGGGAACAGAATAAAGTATGAGCTTTTTTCAAAATTCATAAAATGAGAATAGAGTATGAAAAAGGATAAATTGTTCACAAAAGAAAAGCCTGTCATTGGTATGATTCATACCAATCATACAGACGAAGAATCGTCATTGCAACTTGCCCAAAGGGAGATAGAAATATATCTGAAGTATGGAGTGTATCCTTTGATAGAGAACTATTTTGGCGACGATGATGATTGTGAGAATATATTAAGATGGATGCAGCAAAAGCATAACGATAAAATATATGGGCTGAATATCTTAGGCGATATTTACCGATCATTTGAATTGGCAGAAAAGTATGGGGTGAGTTTTATACAGATAGACTCGGTGTGTGGGCATTTGGAGCCTGACCTTGACGAAGAATATGAATCTATGCTCAAGTTCTTGCGTAGAGATTCTGATTGTATTGTATTGGGTGGAGTGCGTTTTAAATACCAACCTGTAAACTCTGGACGTACTTTGACCGAAGACTTAAAGATTGGCATGGGACGTTGCGATGCTGTGGTATGCACGGGAGAAGGCACTGGCTTGGCTACCCCGATGGATAAGGTGGAGAAATTCAAGCAAATTCTGGGCGATTTCCCTGTAATTATTGGTGCTGGCGTTACAATCGATATGGTTGAAGCATGTCGCAGGAATAGCGATGGAGTCATCGTCGGAAGTTGGTTTAAGGACAACCACAGAGCGGAATACTCCGTCAACGAAGATAATGTGAAAGATTTCATGCTGCGCTGGCATGCTGCTGGCTGAGGAAGAAAAATGGCCCTACTATTTCTCCGGAAGTAGAGAAGAGGGGATAGGAGAAACCTATATCAGATTGCCCGAGGGTATCATCAAGATCTTTTCCTGGGGTGTTAATTAAAAAAGAATGAAGTATGAATTGGAATAATAAAAATCAATACATTAAGTTGGGCTTACTCTCAATAGTTTTAGCCTTGTTCGGACAATTATCCCTTGTCCAAGTGAAGGCTGCAGTAGATACCCTTGGTGCTGATGAGGCTTTGGGCAAGAAGCATGTTACCCAAGTACCTTTGGAGCAGTGCAATCGGATAGATACTTGCAGCGTAACCAAGTTTGCCATTGTTTCAAAAGATGGCAAGTTGGGTATCTATGACTTGGAGAAGCATGAGAATGTGACGGAGATAGATTTGGATGTTGCGGGTTTCTCTCGTCGTTATGTATCAGAAGATGGTATCGAGGTGTTTTATTTCTATGTTGAGAGAGGCATTGAGCGTGGTACCATTGGAGTGGTGGGAGAAGATAATCAAACTGTAGCTATGTGGATGGATAATCCCGAATATGTGGCCAAGCTTGATGAATGCACAACGATAGATAGCGTGATGACTCAGAAATGTCAAGAGGTTTTATCTGAAGGGTTGAAGGCGTTGAACGGCACATACGGACAGATTGCCGTTATTGATGCACAAACAGGAAGATTGAAGACTTGGGCGGCATTGGAGAAAGATGGAGATGGTTATGCAGAGGGCAAGCTGTTGAAACAAGCATGTAGCCATCGCATATTGACGCTTGTAGGCGTTACTCCGATGTTGGCAGATATTGATGGTTCGCTCAAAGACAAGATTGATTTGTGTGGTGGTGTATATAATATAGGTGACAGCATCAGTATCCGTGACCATAACTGGAAATCTGGAGGATATGGTGTGATGACTTGCCGCCAGGCTTTGACGCATAAATCGAATGTAGCGATGTTCAAGATTCTCCTGGTAAACCGTGGCGATGCTGCTTTTGGTATCTGGAAGAATATAACAAGTGTAGAAAAGCATACCAGCGCTATGGAATTGGCTGCAATCCTGAATAGTGTCTATCAGAAGAACGTTCTGGTATTCCCAACCTTGGAAGGTGATTCGGTTACAGAGGAGCCTAATGACATGATGCCTTTGGGACGTAAATATCTGCAGGAAGTCTTGGTTGGTTTAAATAAAGGGGATGGCATACAGGCTGCCTATGCTCCCAAGAAGGTTGAATTGGCTGGCATTTATGGTGATTATCAAGACGAGAAACTTGAAAGTGGCAAACATACACCGGCAGAAATGTCTTTCGTAGGAGTATTCCCGGCCCAAAAACCTCGGTATGCCCTGGCGGTATTCATCAACAGGCCGGATGAGCCAACGCATAGCTCCAAGGATTTTGCTAACAGCATCGTGAATGAAGTTGTTGAATGGTTATCAAAGCATTGACAAGCTGTTTTTTTAAAACGTTGAACTATATGTAAAGAAGATATGGAAGAAAATTATAATGCAACCTTACGTAATGGGTATGAGTTGAAGGATATGTATGATCCAGAGAACAATACGTTGGATATACGTTCAAATGGTCTTTATCCTTCAAATGTATTGAGCAATCTGTGCAGCAATGGATTTCGTCTCGATGGAATGGTATGTGGCAGCATGGAGGGATTCCTTCAATCGTTGAAGAGACAAGACATCAACAAGCAGCGTCAGATATGCAGTATGAAAGGTGGCAATGCCAGAAAGATGAGTGTAACATCATGGCAGACAGACCAAATAGTTTGGTGGAAAGGACAAGCTATTGACAGGCAAAGTGATGAATATCAAGATTTGATACATCGTGCTTACAAGGCAATGTTTGAACAAAGCGAGCGTTTCCGTGCAGCACTGATGCAGACAAGAGGTATGGTGTTGACACATTCTACTGGTGAGGACAATTCTTTCAAAACAATTTTGACACCAACGGAACTGTGTGGAATATTGATGGAGTTGCGCGATAACTATGACAAGCGAGACAAGACTCAAGAACTTATCGAAAAGTCTGTTACTATCGAACAGGAAAATTTGGATTCAAAGAAACCAACGGCTAGGAAGATAGTTTATGTTGATATGGGCGGTGTGCTTATGGATTTCCATGCTGGGTTGGAACTGTTAGGTGATGAACTCCGTAAGGAATATGCAGGAAGATACAGAGACGTACCTCATATTGTTTCTTATCTGCCACCAGTAAAAGGTGCAGTCGAGGCTATGCATCAATTACAACAAAGTGGTAAATACGATGTTTATATCCTTTCAACCTCTCCTTGGAGTAATCCAACCACATGGTCAGACAAGGTGGAATGGATAAATAGATATTTGGACAAGTATTATTGTAAGCATCTCATTCTCTCTCACCACAAGAATCTGCTCAGAGGTGACTATATCATTGATGATAGGGGAAAACATGGAACAAGTGGATTCAAGGGAAAATGGCTTCGCTTTGGAAGTGAAGAATTTCCTAATTGGGAGAGTGTGCTTGAATATCTTCAGGTGTAAGAAATGATAGGAAGAATCACCCCCAAAAACAGCAGAATTACCCCCCAGAAGCATTCAAATCAGTTTCAATAATGGAAACTCCCAGTTTCCATTATTGAAACAATGAGTTTCTAGTAAAGAAACTGAGAGTTTCTAAGGAAGAAACTATGACTTAGTTTTTTTAACATATTATTTCCTTAAATTCTTGTTTATCTCATAAAAAAGTTGTAGCTTTGCAATTTAGAAGAAACTATAAATTCATTATGATATGAAACAGGGAGTCAAGCAAATACCTAATGGTGTATCAAACTTTGTCACTATCAGGGAGCAAAACTTATATTATATAGACAAGACCATGTACTTGCCTATGTTGGAAGATGAGGCTCGAAACCTTTTCTGTATTCGTCCGCGTCGTTTCGGCAAGAGTCTCTTGCTGAGTATGCTTCGTGCTTATTATGACGTGAAAATGCAGGATAAGTTCCAAAGCCTGTTTGGCGACTTGTGGATTGGTTCACATCCCACGCCATGGCGTGGAAAATATCAGATGCTTTTTCTGGATTTCTCCAAGATAGGTGGTGATATTAGCAGTTTAAGGGAAAACTTCAATCAATATTGTGGCATCTGTTTGGATGATTTCATGGATAAGTATGGAGATTATTATCCTGAACCCATGAAGAAAAGATTCTATGCCATGGAAAGTGCCGTAGGTAAGTTGAATATCTTGGGAACAAAAGCAGAGTCTCTAGGAATTCATCTCTATCTTGTAGTGGATGAATATGATAATTTCACCAATGTGGTGCTTAATGAGCATGGTGAAAAGGTGTATTGGGCATTGACCCATGCCAGCGGTTTCTATCGCGAAATATTCAAGGTGTTTAAAGGTATGTTCGACCGTATCTTCATGACAGGAGTCAGTCCTGTAACGCTTGATGACCTCACCAGTGGCTTTAATATTGGATGGCATATTTCTACCAAATCTAAGTTTAATCAGATGCTTGGCTTCTCTACAGAGGAAGTGAGGGAAATGTTCCTGTATTATCAGGAGTCTGGTGTCATTTGTCCGGATTGTGATGTGGAAAAAATCATTGCCGATATGAAGCCTTGGTACGACAATTATTGTTTCTCAGCCGATGCTTTGAAAACGCAGAGTAGGGTTTTTAATTGTGATATGGTTCTTTATTATTTGCGCAGTTATGCAGAATCGGGAGAGCCCCCAAGGGAGATGACAGCTCCTAATACGAGAACCGATTACAACAAGATGAACAAGTTGTTGCAACTGGATAAGTTGGATGGAAACCGTCAGGGGGTATTAATGGATATTATAGAAAAAGGAGAAATTCTTGGAGCTGTGAAGGAGACATTCCCTGCCAGGGATTTGACAATGGCTGAAACATTTGTCAGTCTCCTGTTCTATTATGGTATGCTTACGGTAAAGGGTGTTCGTGGTGACCGCTTGGTTTTAGGCATTCCAAACAATAATGTGCGCAAGCAATATTATGATTATCTTTTGGAAATATATCAGGACAAGGCCAAGTTGAATGTGTCACAATTGGCAGAATATTACTATAAAATGGCTTTTGAAGGAGAATGGAAATGTGCTATTCAATATATGGCAGATGCCTATGCAAATGTTTCTTCGGTTCGTGATTCTATAGAGGGAGAGCGTAATCTGCAAGGATTCTTCATGGCTTATTTGAATCTCAATAATTATTATTATACTGCCCCTGAATTGGAATTGAATCATGGCTATTGTGATTTCTTCCTTTTGCCTAACTTGACTCACTATGCCTCGAAGCATAGTTACATTTTGGAGTTGAAAATGATTCCAAGGAAAGAGAAGCGAATGTTGAAAGAGGAGCATGAAGCCTTGGTCAAGAAGCAGTGGCAAGATGCTGAGGAGCAAATCAGACGTTATGCCCAAGCTCCAAGGGTTGAAGCCTTGCGACAAGGAACCCAACTTCATAAGGTCATCATGCAGTTTGATGGCTGGAAGTTGAAGAGAATGGGAGAAGTAGAATGAGCAAACAAATTAATGTAGATGATATGAAGAGATTCAATACGACAGGAAAGTACTTCTGTTTCAACAGAAATAAGCAGCCAGGATTGCATGAAGTGATAGTAGGAGATAAGAAAATCTATGAGGTGGTGGTATAATAAATAAGTTGTTTTTTGGGAAAATAATAGAGAAAAGTTTTGTGTTTCAAAAAAAATATTATACCTTTGCATGTGTAATCCCTATCAATGCGGACTGATATTGAAGAAAAAACTTCAAAATAAACGCAAATGTAGTGATATAGACATACATTGAGAAAGGTAATAAACGAAGCTTTTTTGAGATGTGTGCCAAGCAACTGAAATCTTATGCTTGAAGATATTAAGACCGTCTCTTTGTTTAAAGGACATCATTTAGGAGATAATTCTCCGACTAGCAGTAAAGTAAAAAGTGCTGCGTCTCCCAATCCTGATCAGATTAGGGTGACCCCCCCAGCCCGTCCGAGAACGGCTGTTTTGGGATGTATCACATAGGGCAGAACCGCTATCACGACTCCACCTAAGCCCCTCTAAGGGCATATATTTTTTCATCTTAAAATTTTGTTTTATGTTAAATAATTCGTCATAAGGGCTTAAAAAGGCCGATATGAACACTAATAGAGCGTGTTTTT
>ERZ1026858.348-NODE-348-length-25377-cov-71.186636_pt1 | contig 25377 bp, 20 predicted proteins | sample MGYA00380159_ERZ1026858 | MGnify/ENA primary metagenome ERZ1026858 (study PRJEB33269, sample SAMEA4719795) | human gut metagenome | biome: human-associated habitat; feature: organic feature; material: feces | place: Cameroon | collected 2013-10 ...
ACTATTTTGCCTTATTATTGCTATATAATCTTGAACTGTTCTCATAACACTTATCATTAAACAGTGCAAATATAAGAAAATATCTGGTATCTTCCAAACTTTTTACCATGTTTTTGCAAATCTCCCCACAAAATATCATTTTTAATTCGTTTCTATTCTCCTTTCACAACCCAATCTTCATCTCTGATAAGCAACTCATCTACATTCACATTAATCCCTAAGATACGCTGTTTTCTTCAACCATGAAACTAACGGTGACTTGAATCTATACCTCATGATGTTGGTGGCAACAGGCATGGAGTGCGAGCCTTTCCTGGAAAACAAAGACGAGCTTCATACCCTGGATGACTGCTACCCTTTCATCTTTACAAACATCAAAGGCCCAATCCTTGTTAAGGAGGAAGATATGGATGCTTATATCAGAAACCACGAAGATGACTTCATCGGACAAGCCGAGGAATCCTTACCAAGAAAATCCTGCCAAAGATTATTTGAATTATTCGACATAGATACCGACTGGCTGGAATTATAACATACCGCCAAAGTACATGATATATGAATGTACTTTGGCGGTACGGATTTTAAAGAGTTTATTAACTATCAGAGTTATTCTTCCTCTTCAGAATCACAGCCACTATCGGCGAAGCCATCATCGAAACCTGCATCATATCCTTCTTCATACCCAAGCTCATACTCCTTCCTTTTTTTCCCCTTATACCGACATGCATCATCGTAAGAATCGCCTCGTATATTTTCGATACCATCATTATACCCATCCTCCTGTCCCTGCTCATATCCAGCATCATAGTATGGATTGACACTAAGATCAAGAGTAGAAGTGGCATCATTGGTTGCCGGAATGACCGGAATCGCTTGCGATGAGTCTATACTAACATTTGGAACTGAAACATCCGAAGGCATTTCTTCATAATAAATTACCGCAGAATCCATTTGAACATCAGAAGATTTTGGGGTATCTTTAGAAGAACACCCCAAAAACAGAACAAATGGCATCACCCCAATCAAAGAAACCAACAGGTTTGCACAAACTTTAATCTTGTTTAGCATTATAAGATTACAAGTTCTTTCCATTACTGCATATAAATTGATTACAGCATATTTCTGAATGTGATAGCAAAAGTTACCATACCTAGATTAAATTATCCTTACTTACTTCAATTGGCAATCACAGACACATAAAAAATTACATCATCTTTCTCGTCCCCACAGAACGAGTTCTTCAAATTCTTATAATCCTTCCATTCACAACGAGCATTCTCTTGCAGGTACTCACAGAGGAGGTATTGCTGCAGTTCGAGTTCGAGCATATTTATCGTATTATACGAGAAATACCAATTAACCATTCATTTTAGAAATATCAAAAACAGACAATGCTTTATATATACCAGGCAAAGAACCAGTAAACTTACTTATCCTTTTAGATGACCATAAAGGATGTACCAAGCAGTAGTTTTCACCGTAAGGATCCATGCCAATCAATGTTCCTTCACAACTTTCTACGGTGTATCCATGTTTTAACAGAACATTCTTGATGATTATATTTATATAATCAACCCAATACCTTATGGTAAAATCAATCTTTGCTTTCGGATCATGTGCAAGCCTTGCTAGGTCAAGTCCAAGTCTCCAATCAAGCAAATGATGTACACTTTGGTTTGAATAATCCCTTATACAATCATAACAAGATGATGTGCAACCATTTTCATGGTCATGAGAAGTGAGTTCTTTGAAAATCTCACCTCCTTCTATAAGTGGTAGAATGATTGCTTTCTTTGGGACATCTTTATATCTACGACCGCTAAGGTAGTTACTGTAGCCTGCACCATTTTCCAATTGCTCAACAAAGAAAATCTCCGCTTTCTTTGTTTGAGGTATTATATAAAATCCTACTGTCAATTCAGAAGAGTCTATATCAAGGTAATGAGATATTGTTTTTCTTACGAGATAACCCCATGATAAAAAAGCGGCTCTTACAGCATAGCTGTTATCATTCTCGTCATTGAGCGGTGAAAGATTTAAGCCTTCTGGAATTTCAGCAATAGAAAGCGTTAGAACACCAGTTGTCTTTGATGAAACAAATGCATACTTTGTTTCAAATGATAGATGTAATGCATTCCCTATTTCATCAGGATAAGCGTCACGTGACACATAAATACCATCATTGTTCTTACCTAATTTATAGAAGTCTCCGTTATTATCATTAACAAGATGTACGAGTCCTTGCGAAGGTACTATATTGTTCCTTATTGTCATATTGTCTACTTGCTGACATTCTTGCAAAGAGTCCTCACAATCTAATTTTATATCACTATTAGGTGAATACCAATCGTAACTTCCATTGAAATCCTCTACTGGCATATTGTAATCAACACAGAAACCTAAAGGAGAGCAAATCGTAACCTTCTGCATCTCATTTCCGCATACAGGACAATTGCAAGATTCTTCATCATGGCTTATAGACGAATAACCGCATCTCATACAGCGAACAAGAGGATGGCGATATAGATTCAGAGAATTATACTTTGGTTTTATTACATGCGATTTACTATACTCGTAGTCAACAATTCCTATTGCCTTATATACTTTTTTATCTTTCACTATCTCATGTCCAGGTGCAAAAGAGTTCAATGCCATATCTATATCACGAGAAACAACATCTTCTGCCGGCAACTTTTTTGGCATACTTAGATACAAGTTTCTCGTGCGAGTAGGAAAACCAAACATCGGGAGAAGTCCTGCATTAGCAAGTCGTTCACTTAGAAATTCTTGCGAAAACTTATCACTTGTAGCAACTTGGCTTATCTTATCAAGGAATTGGTTATAAACAAAATCTTTTATTTCTTGCTTTTGAGTATCTGAGATTTCGGTACCTGTAGTCACGACTTGGATAATGCGCAATACTTCTTCATTGTTAGCATATAGCCAATTAGCGACGTCTTCTTTGTGCTTATCCCACTGCTCTACTGTACCGAAACAACCATGTACGCTATCTTTACCTGCATTATCATCCTTTAAAGCAGCATACAATATCTCCTTATATATAATACGTTCTGCTATCTCTTTGGTTCTTGTTTCCAAATATGGGTCTTTAGGTGTATCAGAAACCATACGCTCATATTCTTGGAAGTTTGTCAAATCATGACTTGTAGAACGAGCAACAGTAAGCGCAATAGATAAAGGATTACCACGGCGTCCTGCACGACCAACACGCTGTTGGTAATTAAAACGTTGAGGAGGAACATTGCCCATCATTACAGCCGATAAAGATCCTATATCTACACCAGCCTCCATTGTTGTTGTCACACTAAGAAGGTCAATACCTTCAACTATTGGATTTTCTGTTTTTAAGAATATATCTTGGAACAATCGCTGTCTTTTCTTTGAATCAGCCTTTGATGTTTGTCCCGTCATTTCTTCGCAATGCAGACGATAGACATTATCGGTAGAATTCAGTAAAGAAAGGTAAAAGTCGTTAGGATTGGTGATATCTTCCTTTGTTAGAACACATTCTTTATCAAGTTTGTGAAAACAATTTATACAAATACCATTTGCATGATGCATGTGGATTGTCTTGCATCTAGGACAAACCCAATATTTAGAACCTATGTCTGATTTTACAAATGAGATTCCCTCTCCAGTTAGTACTGTTACTTGTCTATCTATAATACCACAATCTCTTAATAAATCACGCAATGCATCAAGTCTTTCATTTGTTTCTGCCCTACTATGTATATTATAAACTTGTTGTACAAGTTTCCTAACAGCCATGGGAAAACTATCAGCAAGAGGATATTTTGAAGGAAGTTCCTTGATTCGTTTTTTCTCTCCAAGTATTCGAATTACAGAACAAGCGAGTTCTCTTACTGTAGAATCAGTAATATCTCGAGTAGGAGAAAGATAACCAAGTTTTAATTCCTCAAATGAACGGTTTCGGTTACTAAAAATACTTGTTAATTGTTCAATTTTATTAAACCTGCGTATTCTGTCACTAAACTCCAACTGATTTTGGCTCAAATTAGATTTTGTTGATTTCTTTTCAAAATCAAAAAGGTCATACCATAGACCTGCCATAAGGTTCTGAAAACAGGTTGGTTTAGGACCTGCCGGATTCATACCAAGAGATAATAATGTTTTAAAAACGTCATCCTCGATGTTTCCTAGGCTCTGACCATTGCAACATTTGAAATAGTTTTCCAGCATACCTAATTGCTCACCTGTTGCAAATCCATTATGATTAGCCATTATGACACGTGCAACCTCGCCATAAGTTTGATCACTTGTCAGAATGTAAAGGTGTTGACCATCTTGAAGAGTCCAGTTCTGATCATCATACAATTTCTTTAAGAAACTAACCACTTCATTGCTACCATTCAGTGCATGGAGAATTGCCCAACGGAGAACATCTCTAAAATGACCGAGTTCAATTCCGGCTGATAATTTTGCTGCAGACTGACGGCTATCAGAGAATAGTACCACTTTGGTATTATTTTCTTTAGCGTTTTTCATTGAACGAATCAATGAATCAGCAAGTACTTGGTTCACTTTCTGCAAACCTGTACCATGGTATCTTATAGGTGTTACGCTATTCTTGTCTTTTATATAATATGCTACCTCGCATTGTGGACATTTATGAGGAAATTTAATTTCTGAATCAGAAGGCTGTTCATACAAACTGTATTTTCCGTCTATATCAAGATAATATTCGCCAGTACTAGGATTAAATGACACACGTTTCCAACCATCTTTAGAGTCTGCATTCCCATGCCAAAGTATGCAATATCCACATTCTTTATCATTTACAGGTTTCTCAGAACTAAGGTATGTGTGATTATTCACTGCAACACGATAACCGCCAAGATATATCTCACCACAGTTTTCACATACTAGGACTTCCAAAACCTTCATACCACAAGTACAAACGTTTCGTGGACGTTTGTATAATGTACCTATAGTTCTTCCTGAAAACTTGTATTCATTACGAATACAAGGACAGTTAGGATCAGAACACCCCCATAAACCACTTATATTACGGAAGAAAAAGTGTGCTCTTAGCGGTGCAAGATACTGACCATTCTTTTCACTTTTGCATAATGCTTTTATCAATCCGACTACTACGCTTAATCGTTCTTCACCAAAAAGACCTAACCTGTCTGCTATTTTCTGTATATCTTTGGCGATAATGCCCTTGTTCGAACTTAATGCATATTTAAGCCATGATAATAACTGATACTTTATAGACAATTCATAAAAGGTGTCACATCCTAGAATTTTAAGCAAAGTATTATCTGCATTTGCATCCTCTTCATAAACACTTCCATATTTCTTAAGTTCATCTATCGGCAAAATGATATTTGGCTTTTCTATAGACTGTTGCGGAGAATTTGAAATAATTTTAAACTTTTTTCTGAATTCATCCTTTTCTATTCCAAAAAACTCAGAAAGAAAATCTATTGATTGCTGATTTTCTTCTAAAGACGCACTGGATGCAAGAAATTGTACCTGTGAAGAACTTGGTTGCAATCCCAACCTATCAAGTAAAATTCTCAGTAGGTAAGCGACTTCAGTTCCTGCTGTTCCTCTATATGTGTGAAGCTCATCTATTACAAGATGAAAGATGTGTGACGAACTTTCTTCAAGCCACTTTTTTGTGTCAGAAAAAATGTCTGCTTCAAGATTACGCATCAACATAATATTCAACATACTATAGTTCGTTATCATAATGTCAGGTGCGTTATCCTGCATAGAAAAACGGTCCCACATTTCTGCAGAATCATTTTCCATACAAGCCACATGATAAAGCAATTCTACGTTATTATTCTCTTTTGCTGCTTCTTTTGCTGCCTTCCATTCATTTTGCAATAGTTTTTTTTCTTCACGTAGTTTTCCTTGTACTTTTTCCTTAATTCCACTGACAGGGGTGGCACCTGTATAGCGACCAAAGAAAAAGCGATGTCCACCACGATGTTCGTCTAGCCAATCCAAAGATCCGGTTTTATCATCTTTACGGCTATTCAAAGCTTTCCTCAAACGAATCATCTGATCTTCTGCAAGTGCATTGAGAGGGTAGAGAATCATAGTACGCATAGCTCTTGTTCTCGTTTTACCCCAGTTTTTAGACTCAGCAATCAAATCTGCAATGACAGGCAAAAGAAAGCATTCTGTCTTACCCGAACCAGTACCAGTTGTGACGACTATGTGTTTTCGGTTTATATGTGCATCTTTAAGAGCTTCATACTGGTGATCGTAGAGACGTCGTGCTTGATGGCTGTTGTTGACAAATAGACCAGTATTTACAAAATCATTTAATTCCTTAGAAATACCTTCTTTATCACAAAATTCTGCTAATGTAGCCTTTTCATGATACTTCGGTACAATTTCTATAATAGGTGGCTGACAAATGGTACCAGTCTCTTTTATTAATGCATTTCGTTCTTGGTTATACTCTTCACGATTGAAAGGTAAACCACTATTTATATATTTGATATAAGCATCAAATATCTCTTTGAAAATTTTTATAGGGTTATTCATATTGTATTGAGTTACAGAAAATTCTATTTAATTGATTTACAATTCCTGTTGGGATGTTTTTAAAAACATAGTCACTAGCCTGTTTGCGGGGAAGTTGCTTTGATACCATACATTCCAATAAAAGAACCCTGTAAACCATGAAAGGCATTGCAAAGGCAGGCATAGTCAGTTGATGGATAGATTGATCATACTTACCATTTAACTCATTATTTACTACCCTTGTAAGACAATACGAAAGCGCATATGCCTCTGGATTAACAGTCCTTGATGGTAATTGCCTAAGATACAATTGTTCTGGTAGTGAGAAAAAGCGTATTAATCCATCTTTGTCAAGTTCAGCAAGTCCTCGTTTGAATTTCCAATTTACATACTTCAAATTACTTTCATCTTCAAGAGATAAAGGAAATGAATCTACTACATCTTTGATGCATGGGTACGACTTTAAGATGGCAATTGCAGAAGGACGCATAGTTTTACACCCAACATCCTCAAACGTTTCAGATAAAGAGATTCCGATAGATATATGTTTGCTCTTTACTTTTTGAGGTAATACATTTATATAATAAAAATGTGTACCATAGTCAAGAACTATCGGCTCACTTAATGCATAAAAACCATTTCCAACATGATCTATCACTCCATTAAACACTAATGGCCAAAATATGCCCCATATGGGATTTCGCAATTCCAAATGATATATCTCATTTAGATAATCACAATTTTGTTTGATGCTTTCCAAACTTCTTTTGTCGAAATTACTAATCCATACATATAGTAGCTCTTGGACTTGTTCTTTGTTTCCTTTATTCATTTATGTACATTTTATAGAAATTTGCAGGACTTGCTAATGCTTTTTCTGAAAGTTTAGAAGGAGTCAAATATCCATACCGTGCTTCATATTGTATATTGAATCTACCAACATATATTTCTTTTGAAGGTTTTTCTATACATCCCATATACTTGACACATTGTTCACTCATTGGTATTACTTCTTCATTAGTAATGGTACAAAGTATTCTAAAATTATCAGGCCATTGCTCACCAGAAGGAAAACAGTTAATTATCCCCATCTGAATATCTATGAGTGGTTGCATGAAATTTGGAAGATATGTTAGATTTATGTTCTGCAATACAAGATAGTGCATCACACCCGATTCCTGCTTGCAATGATCTACCATATTACATAGTCCTTCTCTCCACAAATCTTCAAAAGACTTCCAACTGACATTTACATATTCTACTGCATAATAACACTTTTGAGTCGCGTGGATAATAGATATTGCATAAGCTATATCGGGCACTATCAATGTCTTATAAACAGCAAGTGTTTCTGCTATTGTAGTTGCATTCTGATGTGGCAACTTATTTAACTTAAGCATCTCTTCCAGTGACTTCCCATATGCCTCAAACATTATACATTCAGTATCCACCATATTGATAAATTGAATATTAAGATTGGCATATGTCTTTGTTGCTGTTTTTTGAGTTTGTATAGTTTCTGTTTGAGAACCGAACTCTAATACATCTTTAATAAGAGCAAAGTCAGACTTCAGATTGTCTTTTCTTTTGTTAGCTCGTTTGAGCTATTCGTCTATTTTTTCAATTTCTTTATTCTTAGAAACTATAGTCTCGTCTAATATCTCTAATTCGAGTTTCTTCTCTTCAAGAGATGTTGAAATCTTTTCCTCGTCATCAGTAATGGCTTTTATGATATAATTATAATGCTCTCTTTGTTGTTTTACAGCATCCTCATATCTATCTTTTTCTATTTCGAGCATCTCGTTATGCTCTTCCTTTACTTTATCTAGTTGTTGTTTGTATTCTGCAGAAGCATCACTTATTAGAGTTGTTTTGTACTCATCAACAGTTCTCTCTATTACATTTTTCACCCAAGGAATTTCGGATATATCAGACAATTCATTCAATGTCAGTGCAAAGTTGGCATTTAACCTTTTCAGTCTTTCCAATCTGCTTTTATAAACATTTGGAGTAAGATGCTTCATATCGTTGAATGCTGTAAATAGATGCTGTTCAACAGACTTGTAAGAATCTGCTGCCATAATCTCATTCCAGTGTTTCTTCAATATTTTCGTTATAAACCAATTGATTAATTGATCATCATTTGTTATATCAATAACGCCATCTCTTTCTGGTAATTGAGCTGAATAAAGATATTTTTTCCCAAATTGTGTTTCGATAATATTTATACTTGATGTTTTCCAATATGGAATCAGTCGCTCCTTACTATTTGCTTTTATATATAGGATTCTATCTCCTGAAAGAACATATCGGTCATCTTCTGTTTCTATCAAATCATTCTCTTGGAAAATTGTAAAATTATTCTCCCCATCATCGCTGACCGATACTTTAATTGAATAAATGCGATTACCAAACTCATATACAACACTTGATTTGTCCCAAATATAAGCATCAAGATTGTCACCTTCCTTTTCATTAGGCATCACAGCTAAACAAACTAAGCGTTTATCCAGCAGATTATACCGTTGGATGAAGTTATGAGCAAACACTCGCCCTTTAGGTGGGAACATTTCCATTCTTTCTCTTGATGTCAGGATATGAAAATCATTGCAGTGATTTACATATCCTAAAGCTTCAATATTGGCATTTCCGTTTGGAAGAATATCTACACAACCAATTAAATCATAGTTTTCAAAATCAAAATTCCCCATAAGACTATTTTATATTTGATAAAACTTTTATTGCAATATTATTATCGTTAATCTGTTTTGAACCAAATATGTGCATTTTGCTCCATCGTTCGAATACAGATCCTTTTACTTCTTCATTAAATTGTGGTATGGATGTGAAATCAAGTCCAATAATTCCTTCCGATTGTCTTTCTGAATTCCAAAGATTGTCTTCTTTGACTATTTTCCATTTGTTATATTGTTCCAACCATTTCTGGGAACCAACTTTAGACTGAACAATCTCAAATTCTATCTTTTTGAAATTTGGAAAACGAATTGTATGCTTTCCTATTCCAAGGTTATACAAATCCAGACTTGCATTAGTAGAAGGATTCTCCATCATTTCCCCATCTATCCAAAATCTACTTTTTTGAGTTAGGATTAGTTTAGGTCCGGCTTCATACAAATAAGTTAATCGTCCAACCTTTAAACCACATTGCAGTGAATAAAAACGCTTTTCTGTATACAAATCACATGTAACACTGGACTCTGTTATTTTGTATATTGATATGTTAGCATACTTCTTCGCCAAAAGGGATGTCTTTGTCGTGATTCTGTGTTTACAATAGCCATTGAATACAATAGCGACACCTTCTTCTCCTGTTTCTATATAGCGAGTTTCTTGCCAATATCCATCATATACATCATCTTTCTTAAACAGTATTAATCCTTTATGCTTAAAGCTGAATATATGTTTTATATTTGTAATTTTCAACTTGTTAAGCTCAATTTTTTTTAGTAAAGACAATTTTGAATTACGTATCTCTATTTGAGAGAGAGCTTCATTCATATATAAATACTCGTCTTTATCTATTCCATTTTGTTTCTTTATTTGACCATCAAATCCTTTCTTGTATTCACCATTCCATCTAAGGTAATAATTGAATATTTGTCGCAGATAGTCATCTTCTATTCTAGAGTTGTCAAGAACTGCTCTAGAATGGCTCGTGCAGAAGTATTTGGATATCCTATATCTGCTGATATTACGCCAAAAATCTTGTTCAGAAATATCTTCGCCAGGATATAGGTTGGAATCAACAAAAGCACAAGCAATATACTTCATGTCTTCTTCCGTAAATACACAAAGCGACTGCATAAGCGGATATTGGACATATCGACCCGCGCCTGTTTTCCTCTTACATTTAGATACAAAAAAATAATGTGTATCACACCAAGTATAGAATGATTCCCAGTATTGTTCTTGATGCTCTTCCATCCACCTTTGCAGATCATTGATATCCCAATTTAATACTTGTGAAAGTCGGTCTCTATAATTTTTTACTGTTACGCCACCACTGTTTGCTCTTTTTGAAGCTGCATAGAGCTGAATAGCAAGTATACCTTTTACATGCTTTATGTCCTTTGAATAAGAATACAGATTTACTCTAACTGCATCCATAAGCGTATTCTCTGTAACACAGTTCTTTTTGCAGAACTCAGTAATGAGAGCTTTGTCCACAACAAATGATACAGACATTCCCACATAGTCTTCAGAGAAAATCTGTTCATCTATAAAATTGCAGAATTTGCTATATAATTGTATTAATGTCATAATTTACTCTACTATCTTAACCAAGTAGTGGTACCTGTCTAATGTTTGACGAATTACTTTTGCTTTGTATCGTACCTTATTATCTATCTTTTTGGGATAGGATACTAAAGATACACTTATTTTTTTATAGCATTTATGTGGCACGGGTTTCCCGTTTGATTCAAATGAAATTTCAATAATATCACCATTATTCAAGAGAGGCATCTGTATGATTTTTATATAATCAAAAGATGTCATTTGGGATGCATATAATGTGTTATATATCTTGTCCGCATATACAATATGAACATTTGCAGAATCTCCTTTATGTAATGCTTTTGTAACCATATTTTTGGGTAGCAAAATCCTTATTCCGTTACTTGCTATTAAAAAATAATGATTTGAAAATGATGCAACATAACTTCCTCTAATATTTTTTCCGACATTTGATGTAATTGTGTTTTGAATAGTTTTTGCATTCTGTTTTCCCTCATATGATTTGCATAAACGGATATATTCATTAAAGCCTCCTGCTTTTATCTTTGTAATCTCTTCGTATGGCTTACTTTTTTCCTTCTTAAAATCAGAATAAATCAGACGTTTGATTAATTTTCCTTGTATTGAGGTATCATTCAAATTATTGATATGGAAAGTAATCAGTTTGTTAACCGCAAAATAGCCTTCTTTTTCATGAACATTGAGAAGCGTTTCATATACACAATAGTATGATGCAGCATTAGATTGCTTGATACAATACTCAATAAGTTCATTTGCATCCATTCCAAGCATATTGCAAAGTTTGTAATACGCATTGGGCTGAGAAAGAATATTGCAGTTTTTTTCCATCTTTTCTTTTATTTCATCGGTCAGGATATCTTTAAAATGATATAGAAACTCTATATTTTTTTCTGGTTTATCCTCTATAGAAAACAATTGCTCACATACGGATGATAAGATCTCCTTATTTGGCATGAATTGAGAAATATCATTCTCATTTAAATAGTCAATAACAGGAGAACGATATACCCGTGTATCGCACTTGAGCAGAGTATTAATTACATGCCAAAAGTCCTCTTTTGTTTGACAATGCCTTAGAGTTTCTATTGCATGTTTTTGACCTTTAGGTATATTCCTGCCATTCTTCAAGTATTCGCTGAAAACTTTCTCTAAATCACATTGATTCTCAACTTTTGAGACGTTTAGAAATCCATTTGGTGCGCCAGACTTTAAGTCTTCTGACGCAGTACCCTCGTTGGAATTAATAGGTTTAGTACTTTCAGAATGGTTGCTAATCAAATTACCATTTAAATACCATGCTGTCACCTCGTCAAAAGAGGTTCCTATGACTTCTACGCCCCTCAAACCGAGCATACTGTGAGATCTTATTTTTTGTATATCTATGCTTATGCTTTGCTCTATTCCGTTTTTCATATACTTTACGCATATACTATCCTCCCTTGAAACGACGCTTGTTGCTAACAAGGTTGCCAACGGATAGAAGCCATGAGAGTAATTATATTTATATCTCAGAGCTATCAAGTCCTCTATTGGAACTTTATTAATACAACCATTAGAATAACACTGTATCAAAAAGAATGTACCTGTATCAGAAAGTTTTTCCGTTGTATCTGTATGCTTTAGAGTATATGTTCCATCTGTACAAAGTTCTAACTCTACACCTTCCCATAGTGATAGTCTTTTATATTCAGCATCCATATTCTAATTGTATCTGTTTTTACATGAATTCTGTAGATGTCATTTTATGATAAGAATTCTCTACTTTATTCATTGCACCATTCGGTATATACGCCGTAGCCACTAAACATCCATCAAAAAGCTCAACCACAACTCTCTGCTGTCCTGCAATTCTTACCACTCTACCACGTATATCCTTAAACTCTCCCTCTGTAATTATAACATTGTCCCCTAATTTATATTTGATATTCTCAGAAGTAATAGGGATAATATGAGCATTATGTATGGAGGTTAAGCGGATAAAATTATCCATAGCTGTATCAGAAATGACAAGAGGAGGATTCTTACTTGGAGTATTTTCGCAATGTGAAGTATGGTCATAATAGTAACTCAGCAAAGCCTTATTTTCAAGAGTCTTGATGTTCTTATCTTGCAAAAGAAAGTCAACTTGCTCTACTGATGCATGAACAAACGCAAAGGAAGAAACAAGAGGTTCTGTTATAATGCGCTTCTTCCCTTGTTTCCTTATTTCTTTATATCGCAAAGGAACATAACATTTCAATCCTTTAGCTTCAATAAATGCTTTAGCTTTCAAAACACGCCCATATGTTACTCTCAAAACAAACCATTTCTTGTTTACGGAGAGCACATTCTCTACCGACACCCCACCCTTGTTTTTTGGGATGGAGGGCGTACAAGAGATAAGTCTTGCACTTGGACACGATGAACCTGTGTCAGTAGGTTGCCCATTATACAATGAAGCGTCAGCCATAAGAGGCTGAATGGTAGTATCTTCCTTTTTCATTCAGAAGTTAGATAAAACTAGTTGACCTTCCTTTAATAGAAGTGCCGCTATTTAACTACAAAAATAATAAAATAAAACAAGACCAAAGAAAAAACTAGGAGAAAAGTAGAGATGGGCGAATATTTTAACGTTTATTCATTGTTTATATTTATTGATTGATAGTTTTATGGCACCCAACTATCAATCCGCTAAAACACAAAAAGGGCGTGATGCCTCTTATCGCGTTTAGCACGGGGCGGCGTAGGAATGGAGCCCCAGTCAATCCATAAGAATGCATCACGCCTATAGCGTGCTTGCATTGCTTAATCGGATTGACTGGAGGCTACATATATATACGAGCCACCTATCACATATTATTTCCGTGCTTGTTATTCCAAATTGAGTTTCCTACGCTCTTGGCTAAACGCGAAATAATAGCGAATGCTTTTGTTTTTACCCACAATGTCTTGGGAACCATCCTAATCTTAGAACGATACCCGATGCAAAGGTACAATAAAAAAATGAAATAACAGCTGGTTTTGATAAAAAAATTGTTTCTTTCAGCTGAAAATTGTGGAACAAAAGAAAGACTAAAACGCTCACGCAAAAAAGTTTTTTCTCGAAAAAGTCTCAAAGTATCATTCTTCAACAAAAATATAGGATTATATCATTAATATTCAACACTTTATCAAAATGAGACTTCTCTAAAAGATGGAGGGAGAAGTATCATCGAAGTATCATAAATCAAGGAGAAGTATCATCAAAATCGGGCTTGGTGCTAAAAAAACATGCCGAAATGTGTTTAAAATAAGCATGAAAAAAAATAAAATACTCATGCTCATGGGGAAAAAGATAAAATACTTATGCTCATAGGAAATAGAAAAAAAACAAAACACTCATACTCAAGGCAATAAATACACTTTTTCTGCGTTGAGAGAGAAAGTTATTTATTTAAATACTTACGAAACATGGATGAAAAGGAATTATTGAAAAAGGCTTTTAAGTACGGAAACGTACCTAGCAACATCACCTATTGCTTCACCGAACCATGTCCGATGAAAGACAAATGCATACACTATCTCTCTGCACTCTACAAAAACGAGGAGACTGATAGAGGAGACGCCATCTTCCCTAATGCTCTCAAAAACGGGAAATGCAAGTACTTCGCACCACTCCGTGTCGTGAAAATGGCATGGGGATTCGACAAACTCTTTGCTGAAATGAAAGGTAAAAAACAGACAAGTAGGACTAGGAATAATGACCATAAGGAGGTCTGTCACAGCCCGTTAAGCGGTCTATCTGTGCCCATCAGACGGGCACTCAGAGAACAAGTGGTGGGCATCAAGAGAACAAGTGATGGGCACTGATTGTCCGTACCGCGGGCATCGAGCGCCCAAATTTAGAGCCTAAATTTGGGCACTCATTGCCGGTGAGTTGATTGTAGTTTCCTATATTTAGTTGACTGTAGTTTCCTATATTTAGTTGGCTACATAGTTGATTGTTATTTTGATTTTAAACATCAAAAACGAATTAAAAAAGAATAAAAAACGAAGCACCTTGTAAAGAAAAAGTAAAAATCATGATACTTCTATGATACTTTCATGATACTTCTCGGCTCTAAAACCGAGAAGTATCATTTTGTTATCTTTCTATCCATCAAGCCTTTAAGTCAATATTTTCAATAGAAAATGAGACTATGAGACTTTTTTCGAGAAAAAAACTTTTTCGCGTAAGACTTATTCCTTTAACCATCCACTAATCAGGTTGATGATTTCCTGTCTTGTTGGCTCAGGGAATGAAAGGATGCGAGCCTTGTGCGAACCACCAGGACACATATATACATGCAGGTTCTTCTTGTTCTTGGTGAACGGCAAACCATAGATACCGGATGCTCCCCATGGATCAATGTCACCATAGATATATACCATCTTCGGATCGTTCTTGGTCAGGAAGTCGACAGTATGATTGTAAAGCGCTGGCGAGAACTTCACATTCTCAGCACCCTTTGGTACCATCAATCGCTTCAGATATCCCTTAGCCGTCTTGATGCTGAGATATTTCTTGAACGGTTTGGTATAATAGCCATAATATCCCAACTCTCTTGCAGCCTGCACGTCAAACGAAGCGGTAGCATTATAATTGGTGAAATAGCTTGGCTCACACATATTGATCCAGTAATCAAACACCTTTTTGTCATCCGTATCACTTGCAGGAATCTGATTGATATCCTCACCCCACTGCCAGAAAGCAAAAGCATATTCAAATACCGAGAAGTCGAAAATCTCTGGCAATGGAGCATTAAAGACATACTTCTTCTCATTGCAATACTTCTCGAACATTGGCAACAAGGCTGCCTTGCGCTTAAAGAGAAGCAACTGGAAATTGAGCACCTTCTGTCTGTTCTCCTTTGTGGATACCTGATACTGCAGGAACTTTTCATGTCTGCCATCCTCTACACCCTTATTGAGCGGTGCTACGTATGGTACTGAGATATCTACATCATCAGGAAAATAAGAACGATAGAACATTGTTGTCTGTCCACCCTTGCTGATACCGGTAGCAATCCACTTGCCCTTATACATCGCATGCAAGGTTTTGTTCACATGATGCAGGTCGTAAAGCGAATTTTCTACGGTAAGGTAATCCCAGTTACAAGGATTAGGCATCGACTTATCGAAATAGCGATACTCCAAGGTGATGATATTGGTATCGAAGAGTTTGGAAAGTTCCTCGATATATCCCTCACGCAAGGCATAGTTGGCATCATATCCTTCTGTCACGAGAACGGTAGGACGGTCGAATCCACGATGGCAAAGCACTACTCTCTGTTCAAAGGTACCCTTGGAAGCATCCTTGCCATCCAATTGCTGCTTGATGAAGAACACATATTTCTCCGGGAAATGTGTACTCTTCAGTGTTTCCACATCACTAACTCCTGGCAAAGCTGCCAATCGCTTACCAGCCTCTCCTAATTCTGCCGCCAATATCTGCAAAGGCAGAATCAATAAAAGCAGCATTAGTCCGAAGGCAGACTTCACGCTGCTCATTCGGTTTCTAAAAGTTTTCTGATTCATTGTTATCTCTTTTATAAATTCTTATTCTGCGTTTTGAAGTGCAAAGGTACTTCAAAAAATAGAGAATAGAGAACATAAAGAAGAAAAAAGCAAATATTTATAATAAAAAAGCGCAAATATCTTATTATATTTCGTATCTTTGCACCTAGATAGATAAAATAATAACAAATACATATATATAATAAGGTGGAAACAGAAGATATTATCCAAAAATTGGAGGCAAAGGGTATCAAACCGACAGCCAACCGTATACTCGTGATGAAAGCTTTGAAGAGCGATTCTCATCCCCAGAGCCTCAGCATGCTGGAAAGAAAGATGGTGACGATGGACAAGTCGAGCATCTTCCGTGTGCTTACGCTTTTTCTGGAGCATGACGTGGTTCATGCTTTTGAGGACGGACGAGGTATCCTGAATTATGAGATATGCGAAGAGGACGGTGCATGTGATCATCACGATGGTCATATTCATTTTTATTGTGAATCCTGCCAGCGTTCTTTCTGTATGGAAGACATCCATATTCCGACTTTCCAACTGCCCGAAGGTTTCTTCCCTCACTCCATCTCTTTCGTCATCAAGGGGGAATGCCCTGAGTGTAGGAAGAAGCATCGCTGAAAGCAATGCTTCTTCAAAACAAAAAGCATCGCTTATTCAAAACAAGAAGCATCGCTGAAAATAAAAAAACTCCGAAGAACAAAAGTTCCTCGGAGTTTTCTCTTGTACACCCTTAGGGATTCGAACCCTAGACCCACTGATTAAGAGTCAGTTGCTCTACCAACTGAGCTAAGGGTGCATCCATTTCGTAAAAGCGAGTGCAAAGGTACTACTATTTTTGGAAACTACCAAATTTTTTCTCAATTATTTTCACTTTTTATGCAAAAAAATAGTATAAAACGCTCAAAATAGACTTTTTTCCATTTAAAACACGATGTTTTCGGGCAAATTCTTCGTATTTTCGATGTTTTATAGTACCTTTGCACACATTAAACTATAATCGTTATGAATGGTATATATACTATATTATTATTAGTACTGAGCAATATTTTCATGACATTGGCTTGGTACGGGCATCTCAAACTTCAGCAGACAGGGGTGAGCAGCAACTGGCCTCTGATAGGAGTCATCGCCTTCAGTTGGGCCATAGCCTTCTTTGAATATTGCTGTCAGGTGCCAGCCAACCGCATCGGATTCATAGACAATGGAGGTCCTTTCAATCTGGTACAGCTGAAAGTGATACAAGAATGCGTATCGCTTATCGTCTTTGCCATCATTGCCAACATCCTCTTCCAGGGGCAAGGATTGCATTGGAATCACCTGGTAGCATTCGTCTGCCTGATAGCGGCAGTATATTTCGTATTTATGAAATAAACATATAATACAATAACAACATAAAAAACATAACCGACAATGGAAAAGAAATTACGTGTTGCTTCCCTCTGCGTGCAGGGAGGCTATGAACCAAAGAACGGAGAACCGATTGAGGTGCCAATCTATCAGAGTACTACATTTAAATATGACAACTCTGAGGAGATGGCGATGCTCTTCGATTTGAAGAAAGAGGGATATTTCTATACCCGACTCCAGAACCCAACTAATGATGCTGTGGCAAAGAAGATTGCTCAGCTTGAGGGTGGCATGGGCGCAGTGTTGACTTCCAGCGGTCAGGCTGCCAACTTCTACGCTGTGTTCAACATCTGCGAGGCAGGCGACCACATCGTCACCTCTAACGAGATTTACGGTGGCACCTTCAATCTCTTCGGTGTAACCTTGAAGAAACTCGGTATCGAGTGCACCTTCGTAAACCCTAACGATAGCGAGGAGGAAATCCAGAAGGCGTTCCGTCCAAATACCAAGGTAGTTTTTGGTGAAACCATCAGCAATCCTGGCTGTGCCGTGCTCGATATCGAGAAGTTTGCACGAATTGCTCACAAGAACGGCGTACCTCTCATTGTAGACAACACCTTCGCTACCCCTATCAACTGTCGTCCATTTGAATGGGGAGCCGACATCGTTACCCACTCTACCACTAAATATATGGATGGTACAGCCTCTCAGGTAGGTGGCGTTGTAGTGGATAGCGGCAACTTCGACTGGATGGCGAATGCCGATAAGTTCCCTGGTCTCTGCACACCGGATGAGAGCTACCACGGATTGACCTACGTAAAGGCATTCGGCAAGATGGGATATACTACCAAACTGGTGGCTCAATTGATGCGCGACCTGGGTTCTATCCCTGCACCAATGAATTCGTTCATCCTCAACTTAGGTCTTCAGAGTCTGCATCTCCGTATGCGTCAGCATTGCGAGAATGCACAGAAGGTAGCAGAATTCCTGCAGAACGATGAGCGTGTGGCTTGGGTTCACTATAGCGGACTGAAGGGAGATGAATATTATGATCTTGCCCAGAAGTACATGCCAAACGGCACCTGCGGTGTTATCGCATTCGGATTGAAGGGTGACCGCGAAACAGCAATCAAGTTCATGGATTCGCTCGATATGATTAATATCGTGACTCATGTGGCTGATGCCCGTACTTGCGTGCTCCATCCAGCCAGCCATACCCACCGTCAGCTTTCAGACGAGCAGTTGAAAGAGGCAGGTGTTGCCCCAGATTTGATTCGTTTGTCAGTAGGTATCGAGGATGTCGAAGATATTCTGGATGATATCAAGCAGGCATTGGATAAGATCTAGAAAATCAGTATGATTTAGGCAATGCCCGGCATGTTCCAAGTGGTGTTTGCATCCACACGCCCAGTTTGCATCCACACGTTCTGTTTGCATCCACACGCCCTGTAAGGGCAGAAGCTCCTAGCCCAGGGCATCGCCCTGGGTACATAGGGATATAACAGAGTCGCCCTGTAAGGGCAAAAGCTTGGTATTGAGAAGCTTTTGCCCTTACAGGGCGACTTTCTTGCTTATGTATAACCCAGGGTGTTACCCTGGGCTAGGAGCTTCTGCCCTTTCAGGGCGGGCCGGGAATAAAAATTCCGATCGTTCTCTTAAGCCAGCAATCATTGATTCAGAGCGGGCCGGGAATTTATACCAATTTATAAATCTCACTAGGCGTTTTTCTCTTCAGCACTTCGAGTTCGAAGTCCTTTCCGGCTACGATGCCTTTGCTTCTCAGAATCTGCTCCACGGTCTTTCTCGCCAGTTCGGGATGATTGTTCTCCTCGCTGAGATGGCAGAGCCAGACATGGCGAAGGATTGGTGTGGCATAATCGGCTAATGCATTAGCACAGTCATCATTGCTGAGATGGCCGTTAGGTCCCAGAATGCGATCCTTAAGATACTGAGGATAAGGTCCCTGCTGAAGCATCTCCACGCTATGGTTTGCCTCTATCACCAGATAGTTGGAACGACTGATAAAATCGTGCATCTCCTCGGTGATATGCCCCACATCAGTAATAAGACAGAAGGTTACGCCTCCACACTCTACAAAATAGCCCACATTATCAGTACTGTCATGAGGCACCCCAAAAGGAGTCACCTTAAACTCCCCCACATAGAAAGGTACATTTTTCTCGATGACATGCACATGATTGGGCGCAATTTTCTTTCGGACGCAATAATTGCGCTCGATACCTACATGAACTTTACGGGTTGTATATACTGGTAGTTTATAATCAGTACTCAAGCTGCCCACCGACTTTACATGGTCGGCGTGGTCATGAGTGATGAGGATGTGATGTACATCCTCGAAGCGTAATCCATAGTTATGGAAGTGCTTCTTCAGTGTTCTGATTCCTACTCCAACGTCTATCAATATCGAATCCGTATCAGTGTAAAGATAGTAGCTATTGCCACTACTTCCACTGCCAAAGGATATAAATCTTAGCATTTTAATTGTTATTTTACTGCAAAGTTAGCAAAAAAGATTCTTATTACAAAGTTTTTTACTATCTTTGTGCACAAAAAAAGCAAATAAATAGATATTTTAAGAAATAGGAATCATGATAAAAAAACATATAATTGCCATAGGAATGGCTGTAGTAGCCATAACTACAAGCCTTTACACCCTTACTGGATGTCAGTCACACGAAGGTAGCGAAGAACAGTTGGAAAACAACCTAGATTCTTTTGCCACCTATTATTATAACTGGCAATTTCCAAAGGCTGTCAAGTTCTGTACTGCCAGTTCAGAGCCATGGCTGAAGTATGCTGCCAGCAATGTACATGAGGCGGATGTGGAACTTTTAAGGAACAAGGCAGAGGATGCCACGGTAGAAATCAACGACATCGATTTCGGCGATGACGAAGTAAGCGCCATCGCTGATATCACCGTGCGCAATTTCCTGCAGATGGACAGCATTGGCAAGGAAGCCCACCTCGTAGAAGAGGCCGACTTCCTGTTGCCGATGTGTATGGAAGAAGGGGTATGGAAGGTTAGAATGGCAAGCCTACCGCAAAGTGGAAAGAGAAATCACGACTGAGCTTTGGATGAATAATCGCCCAATGCTCATCTCCACTCTCATAGGCTGGATTGATTGCCTTCATACCCATATCCAGACGTAGGATGAAATAATCAAAATTCAATCGGAGTCCCAAACCATACGCTGCAGCTATCTGCTTATAGAACTCATTTATCTTGAACTGTCCTCCTGGCTGTTCTGCATAATTGCGGAGCGTCCAGATATTACCGGCATCCAGGAACAGCGCTCCTTCAAACTTCCAGAAAAGAGCAGTACGATACTCTGCATTCAAATCCAGCTTCAAATCTCCCGTCTGGTTGATGAAGTCGATTCTGCCATCGTTTCCCTTATATTTACCAGGACCCAATTCTCTGACTCCCCATCCTCTCACCGAGTTGGCACCACCCGAGAAGTATCGCTTCTCGAAAGGCAGCACGGTGCTGTTGCCATACGGATACGCCACACCAAGACCGGCATGCAGCGCCAGGGCATTACGCTTATCCAACTGCAGGAGATGAGTATAGTCGAAATCAAACTTAGCATACTGAGCGTATGCTATGTTCAGGAACGTATGCTGTCCCTGCGAATTGGTTCTGAATCCCAGAGTCTTAGAGAAACCATCAAGCAGATTGCCTGCCGACTCCACATTCAATCGGAAAGCATCTACCCCATTGCTATAGGTCAGTCCAAATCCCATCTTCATGATAAAGATATCTTCGTAATTATAGCGCAAGATGGCATTTCTATTATCAACATTGTCGAGATAATCCTTCTTGAAAGTTTCCGAAATCCAAGGCATATACACATAGTTGAGATCGAGCAGGTCGAAACGCCAAGCCAGATGATGACGTGGTTCTGCCCAGCGATAACGCCATGCCGTAGAGAAGACGCGGCGATGGAACTCCGGACGGTTCTGCAAATCCCAGCTTACCGACAACTCGCTGTTTGCCGTCTGTCTGCGGCGGAAATTCTTGGAAAGGAAAGGTGCCACGAATCGTGGAAATACCAGCTTTCCCTCTACCGAATACTCGGTATAGTTCTGGTCCTGATATCCCTCCAGACCGGTTATCGCCTCGTAGGCTCCACGGAATTCGATACTCAACTGCTCACTGCCACGGAATAGATTTCTGTTGGTATAAGTGAGCGATGCAGCTGCACCAAAATCGCCTGCCGTATTGGTTCCTTCCGGCTGGAAAGAGATTGTAGAAGGCTTATTAGTACTTACCTGAATATTACAATCCAGCAGACGGTTGAAGTCATCATCACCAGTATTCTGACTTTCTCCTACATAAGCATTTCTGTTACTATCCGGAACTTCGGCAAATCGGATATTGGTATACTTCACCGCTTGCAAACGGGCAAAATTATTATAGGTGCGCTGCAAAGCAGAGGCACTATAAGGTTTGCCTTCCTTCAAGGCTGTTGCATTGAGCAATACCTGACGGCGAAGGTGAATACGGTCGCTATCATTACTGAGATAATTGATATTGCGAATCTGATAACGGGGATGATCGGTTTCGGGTGCATTGCTGCTAGCCTTATACTTCGTAAGATGCAAGGTTAAAGCAATATCATTCTGTCCTGCTATCGTATCGGCACTAAAATAGATAAAGTCTTTGTTAAACCTAAAATAACCGTCATCCATCAGCAGGTTGGCAATGCGTTTGCGCTCATTATCCAGCGCCTCTACCGAGAAGCGCATACCCGGCTTGAGGTTCTGATTGTCGGGGTCATCGAGATGCAGAATGTTCTGTATGTTCTCATCCTCAACATCATACTCCACCTTACCCATGACATACGGAATGCCGGGATGCAAAATATACTTTGCATCCAGTTTCTTGCCTTCAGTGGTGGTATTGAGCGAAACGCCAGCATGCATGAATCCCTGGTTCTGCATTGCCTTGACAAGGTCCTGACAAGTAAGCCGAGCCTGCAAGGTATCGTAGATGACCGGCTTCCTGCTGAAAGGGTTCTTAAAGAGCGAAAAGAGTTTCGGCTTCTCTTTCTGGCGCACATACTGCTTGAGCGCCCCAGCATCATAATCATCTGAGTCGCTCTCCATCTCTACCTTATTTAATATATACTCTCCCTCTGGCACGTATTTGCTGGAAGAACAAGCCCCCAAGAGCAACGGCAAAGAAAGGATGAAAATCGTTTGTTTCTTCACTAATCTTATTCGTTATTTGCCTAATAAGACAATGTAAATATCCATTTTAGACTGCAAAGATAATGCAAATCATAGACAATACAAAATTAAATGCGAAAAGAAATCTTAATTTATTTTGTATTGTCTGCTTTTTGCAGTATCTTTGCACGCATAATGATTAGCAAGAATAAGATAAAATACATTCGTTCACTTGAACTGAAGAAGAATCGTAATAAGGAAGGCAAGTTTGTTGCCGAAGGTCATAAGGTGGTAGACGACTTACTCGTTCTGCAACCTGCCGACCTCATTGTGACAACAGGTGAATGGCTCAAAGGCAAGCATTTCCCAGCACAAACAGAAGTGATTGAGGTTACTGAAGAGGAACTGAAGAAAGTAAGTTTCCTGCAACATCCACAACAGGTTCTTGCCGTATTCAAACAGGCAACATCAGGAGATTACAGCATCAACACCAATGAACTGAATTTGGCTCTTGATGGCGTACAAGACCCAGGCAACCTGGGTACCATCATCCGCATTGCCGACTGGTTTGGCATCACCCATATCTATTGCAGTCAGGATACTGCCGATGTATACAACCCGAAGGTGGTGCAGGCTACGATGGGCAGCATTGCAAGAGTAAAGGTAGAATATGGCGATTTGCTGGGTCTGGTAGAATCTCTTCCAGATGATGTTCCCGTATACGGAACCTTATTGGACGGTGACAACATCTATCAGCAAACGCTCGAAAACCGAGGACTCATCGTGATGGGAAACGAAGGAAAAGGTATTTCGCCTGCCCTGGCAAAAAAGGTGAACCACAAATTGCTTATCCCGAACTTCCCGGAAGGAAGGGCTACTGCTGATAGCCTGAACGTGGCTATCGCAACAGCCATTACCTGTTCTGAATTCAGAAGAAACTTTTAAAGGTAAAAGGGTAAAAAAATAAAAAAGCGATAATTAGAAATTAAAACAAGATAGTTATGGAAGTAAATGAATTATTTAAGCACCGAAGTATAACTTCCTGCATGAGAGCATCATACGATACCATAACAAGTGACTTCAGATCACTCGTAAAACAGACATGGACTACCCATGTTCCATTTGCTGTATTGCTGGCTATCGTACTCTATTTCCTCCTCCCCAACAAACCGCTTCACGATTGGGGAGCCGTGAATCCGATGGCTTCGTTCATTCTGCAAACCATCATTTACGGAGCCACTATCGTGATGGCTATCGTATCATTCTGGCATCTTCTGCCAAGAAAGCAACTGTGTCCTAAAGGCGAAAAGCGCAAGATAGGAAAATCCCTCCTCCGCATTCTCCGCCACTTCGGTGGTTTCTTTCTGACCAGTTTTCTCGGCATGATTATCGTAGGCATCGCTACCTTTATCGCAGCCCTGCCTTCCATCATCCTCATCATCGCACAGTTCTATTCACAGCTCGGTGCACTTGATGGCGACCCGCTCGGTGTGCCGGGTTATTTCACCCCACTCCTCTTTCTGGTGTTCACCATCACCTTCCTGCTCATCATCTATGCCCTGAGCTGGCTCGGCATTTCACTTGCCTATCAATTCGGCTCTTACAAGGTGCAAGACGAAGAGAAACAGAGAATGAAGGAAAGTCAGAAAATGGCAACTACAGAGATAGAAAAATATTAATCGTATTAACATAATATATAAGAGACATGAAACAGACAAGATTACTCTTCATCGACCGCGATGGAACTCTGATTCAGGAACCAGAGGACGAACAGATTGACAGCTTCGAGAAGCTGGTATTCACCAAGGGCGTGTTCCGCAATCTCGCCTTCATTGCCCAGCACACCGACTACGAGCTGGTGATGGTGAGCAACCAGGACGGACTGGGCACCGACTCCTTCCCGGAGGATACCTTCTGGCCAGTACACAACTTCATCATCCAGACCCTGGAGAGCGAGGGCATCCACTTCAGCAAGCAGCACATCGACCGCCACTTCCCGGAGGATAACTCGCCAATGAGAAAGCCGGGCACGGGCATGCTGACCGAATACATCGATAACCCTGCCTATGATATGGCAAACAGTTATGTAATCGGCGACCGTGAGACGGATGCCCAGCTTGCCGAAAACCTGGGTTGCAAGAGTCTGATTCTCGGAAAGGACGGTATGGACTGGGATAAGATTGCCGAGATTCTCTTTGCCGGCGACCGCATTGCCGAGGTGAAGCGCACCACCAAGGAGACGGATATCTACATCAAGGTAAATCTCGATGGTTCAGGCAAATGCGACATCTCTACCGGTCTTGGTTTCTTCGACCACATGCTGGAACAGATAGGCAAACACGGCATGATGGACCTCACCATCCACACCAAGGGCGACCTCTATGTGGATGAACATCACACCATTGAGGATACGGGTATTGCTCTGGGCGAATGCCTGCTGCAGGCGTTGGGCGACAAGCGTGGCATCGAAAGATACGGCTACAGTCTGCCGATGGATGATTG
>ERZ1026858.349-NODE-349-length-25363-cov-173.394460_pt1 | contig 25363 bp, 26 predicted proteins | sample MGYA00380159_ERZ1026858 | MGnify/ENA primary metagenome ERZ1026858 (study PRJEB33269, sample SAMEA4719795) | human gut metagenome | biome: human-associated habitat; feature: organic feature; material: feces | place: Cameroon | collected 2013-10 ...
TTGAAACCGGTTTCGGCAATATCATTCCTCTCTGGACATTCGGAATGAATTATTAAATTGTGATTGTTACATAAAGGATTACATTCCCCATCTTTTTGGCACGCAGATTGTGACTATGAATATCGGGTTCGATAATAATAAATATTGCATAGATAGAAATTACAAGGTAGACTTTTAGGTTCGGTTTTTGAAAGTGAATCCTGCTGGCAGTGATGCCGGCAGGATTCTGCGTTTTTTGGATGCAGCAGCATATACATACATAGATTTCAAAAAAGTAAGCTAAAGAAAAAACTCAAAAGTTTAATTCAATTAAAAAAAGCAAAAAACTTTGGAAGTTATAATCTTTTGCACTATATTTGCACACATATAATTAAAATGTAAGTAATATGAGTACAACAATAAAAACAAAATCTTCCGCCTCTATAAGAATAGATACGGATTTGCTCAATATTCTAAAGAGCAATGCTAAAAGAGACAACAGAAGCCTCAGCAATTATTTGGAAACGATTCTGTTTGAAATAATTCCTCAGCAGTCAATTGACAGAACCGAAGGAATTTGTCAAGGACTACGTGAAGTAAAAATGATAAAGGAGGGTAAATTGAAAGCAAAATCCGTAGACGAACTTTTCGATAAGCTATAATATTGAAACAACTCCTCATTTTGAAAAGGAGTTAAAGGACTTAGCTAAACGCTATAAGTCCATGAAACAAGATTTTGGAAAATTCAAAGATTCCTTAAAAGAAGATCCTTTTCAAGGAGTTGACTTAGGTGGTGGGTTAAGAAAAATCCGCATGGCTATTGATTCCAAAAGAAAAGGTAAAGCTGGAGGAGCTAGAGTTATTACATATACAACATTAGCAGATGAAAATACTGGTGAAGTATGGTTGATAGAAATCTATGACAAATCTGAATTCTCCACCATCAAGACTGACGTCATAAAGAAAATGCTAAAAGAGTTGGGACTATAAGTCCGGTTTTTGAAAGCGATTCCTGTTGGCATCACAGCCAGCAGGAATCTTGCTTAATAGACCCTGTTAAACTCATCAAGTATCTGACGAAGATTATCATCAAGCGCATTATTATATACACAACATGATACTTATGGCTATTTGCGAGGGCTAGGGATGAAGAAATCCTCAGGAGAGAAATCATCCCCTTTTTGGCCTGGTCTTTTTGGCGTCCATGTTCTAACATGAATCTTAGGATTTCCTTCTTCTGTAAAATCCCACAACAAGAACACATAGCCATCATCTGAGTACTGGCGACCGCTATATCGTTGGCTAGCCCATTTTTGTCGCAACTTCACTCCATAGAAATTAGGATTAGAGCCATGTCGCATCAGCTCTATGTCCGAGAAATCCACATTGATGTATTCATTGCTCTGAAATAAGGCCCTGAGATTGTTGATGTATTGCTGCTTGTTTTGCTTGCTATAAACCACTTTCTCCTTTACTTGTTGGGAAACGCCATCAGCTTGACTTTTACCCATAGTTTTAATAACACGACCTGTGATAATAAGCGCATCATCACTGAAGATTTCATCCAAAGCCGCTATATTCTTCTCAACATAATAGCTTCTGAAATCTTCCACGAACTTCAAGATTTCCCTTCTCATTCGCATATCCAAGTTAGCTTTTCCACCTGATAAAAGTGCAAGATAAGAGTTATTGTCTATAGCTGTTCTTACGCCTGTAATAATCCCTTGCTTGTTAAAACTGATAGTCAGTTCTTTATGCAATTCACCTTTGTAAGTATTGTCCAAAGGTTTCATCTCGACAGGTATCTGACGGACTTCATACCCTGTAAAGTCTTGGATACACGACTGAACATTATTATTCCATTCACAACGGAAATGGATGTTCTTCCAAAGACTTCTCAATCCATTTGCCGCATTATCATCTATTCTTACTCCTCCTAAGTTCAAGAGCCCTACCCTATTTCGCTCAGCTCTGTTAATCTCCGTCAACAAAGCAGACACATTTCTCTCAACTTGCGATTTTAGCGTTTGGTTATAGATTCCATCAGAAAATCGGAACGTCACCTGTGCCAAAGCAAATTGAGCACAAGCAAACGCAGTACATAATATCAAAATTAACTTCTTCATATATCTCATTTTAGCAGTATACCTATTGGTATACAATTAGTAAACTTATTCATACTTTCCGTATCCATCACCGCTCCTGTTTTAACATTGATCCTCGCTCCATTCTGCATTGGAGAAAGCACACCAACAATTTGACGGTCGATATTCAACATTATCAGATAGCAAGCATTGGGATCAGACATCGTGCGAAGTTTTCCCCAATCTTCAACCAATCCGTTGTCCATTGCCTTTTCCAATAAGTATTGCATACTGGCATAAGTGTCTATTTCATTTATTTGCTTGATGATATTTGGCAAAGCAGAGCTACCAGACGTATGAGAAACAGAAGCTGTAATTTCACTTGAACTATTTGGAGTAAACTTCATGGTACTTTTATTGACAATGTCTTTTGCTACATACACCATGACAAGAGCCGACTCACCACGCTTAACATTTTTAGACAATAAGGCTTCCCGAACCCTATCCTCTCCGATTTCCGCGATTTCCATTTCCTCACAATAGGCAGAAAGTCTCTCCATCAGTCCCATCAAAGCCAATTTCTTGGCATCATCTTCAGTAGAGGCAGTTGCCTCTGCCGTGAAATACTTGCCTGAAAGTTTGATGTCATTGATAGCATCTATGCCATCCTGCCCAAAACAAAATAAAGGAAAAGCCCAAAGGACTAAGTAACCTAAAATTCGTTTCATTTTTTATTTTCTTGATTTGATGTCATTATAGAGATTCTTCACATTGGTTGTTGGTGTATATAGATACGCATACGATGTGAACAAAAATTTGCTTGTTGCAATATCTTTCACATCACACGACAAACTCAACACATGGTCATAGCCAAGTTCCTTATTATATAGGAACAAGCCACCTTGCAACTTGCCGTTCTTAGTTTCTTCATAGCCAAAATATGGCACGCATCCCATACTCCTTGCAAAAGCAACCAACTGTCTGACTGGCACTACAACTGTTGTTTTTTTCTTATCACTACCTATTACGGTAAGTGAAATCTTTGCCGCTGGAATGGCATCGCAATCCAACAACAACGTATTGGCTACTGTTTGAACTGGGAACTTTGCATCTACAACAGGAATATAATCCACGCTATCTTTCAACTTAAAGAATGTTGTGTTGGTTATCGTTTCCAAGCCATAATGTTTTCCTGGCAAAGTGTACAGAGTATCCGTACCATCCTTCACAATATTCAGCCTCGCAACATCCACATTACAATCAGCAGGGCTATGCTTCAACTTATAAGCCTTTAAGTCTCTCACAAAGTTGGCTTCCAATTCCTTACGTGGAGCATTCATCAAGAAATCATACTTAATCGGAAGAAGAAGATTAATTTTCTCGTTTTTACCATCTTTCCATATAATTTGGTACGCTTTGTTATTGACCATTGCTACAGAGCAAGATACCGATTTTGGAAGAGACAGCATCAGGCTCCAGTTTCCCTTGACGAATTTGGCATCCATATACTTTAATTGATTCTTTGTCAACTTATAGGTATTACATAGCAGTCCACTCTCCAAGAAATCAAGCACGGCACCATTCGCTTGCTGCCGATAAGCCTCAGGGAATAGTTGTATGCCAATATGTTCCACCATACCATTTTCGGCTTTTCTAACTACCAGTTGATGATTGTTCTTCTGTATGAAAGTATACCCTATCTTGAGTGTATCGAGACCCTCTAGCTTTAACTCAGCAGCCACCTTTTTCAATTCTTCCGTTTTGAAAGAGAGGTTATTCTGAGCCTCAGCAGCAAGAGCGACGAACATCAAGGATATTATTGATGATAGAATTCTTTTCATGTTATGCTATTGTTTTTAGCGATAGCAGATGTCCATTGGCACCTGCTATCATATAGGATTATCAGAATGTAAATTCACGAAGAAGCCCAGTCCACGAATTGCCTTCCTGTCCTCGTTTCATTATTTCCTTGGCGATTTCCGCATTTTTCGGCAAACCGCCTAGTCCTTGTTGATAACAAGAAGCAAGATTGGCTGCAGCCGCCTTAGAGAGATAGCCATTGACCAACGCTTTATTATAGCAAGCGATGGCTTTCGTGATATTTTTATTTACAAGCTTTCCTGTGAAATACAAATCACCAAGCTCACACATCGCTGGAGCATAATCTCCATCGGCAGCCTTTTCAAGATATGTCACCACCTTGTTTTTATCTACCTTGACCGTTTTACTGCCAGAAAGATGTAATTGAGCTAGGAGGAAACAAGCGTATGGTTCACCAAGGCTTACACCTTTCTCATAATATGCCAACATCTTCTTTTCGTTAGCCTTTTTCCATTCTTTGTCTGCATAGCAGAGACCCAAAAGAGCCGAAGCCACTGGTATTTTTTTCTTTTCAAGCGCTGTCAGTTCCTTTACAGCCGTGGCATAATCAGGAGTAGTTGCTTCCATACAAGCCATAGCGTGTATAAAAGTATAGAAATCCGTTCCTTTCCAACCATTATTGATTTCCACATTATCATCAGCCAGTTGCTTCATGAAGTTCGCCTTCATGCCTTTAGCAGAAGCATTCGCTAACCATTGCAAGGCTATGAGATAGTTTTGTTTTACTCCCAATCCTTTCTTATACATGATGCCAATATTCCACAGAGCCACAGGATTGTTTTTCACCGCAGCTTGCTTGTAAAGACTCATAGCCTTTGAATAATCTTGCTGAACGCCATCACCTTTGTATAAAAGGTCGCCCAACAACATCATTGCACTCGGTATATTTTGCTTCGCAGCCTTGTCAAGATAGCCAACAGCCTTAGCTTTATCAACCTTGGTTCCCTTACCATTGCATAGATAAGCGCCCAATTTATAAGCTGCAAATCCATTGTTCAAGTCAGCAGCCTTTTGGAAATAAGGTAAAGCCTCGGCATACTTCTTGGCATGGTCGTAGGTAGTAGCCACCTTGACGATTGCATCAAGAGAATTGTAGTCTGCTGCCATCTTATAATACTTTAACGCCAATTCTGGATTCTTCTTGACGGTATTACCACAACCATTCTCGTACAAATCAGCCAATAGATGCATATCAAAAGCGGAGTGAGACTTTGCTAGGTTCTCCTCACGCTGTTTGACGAGTTCTGAATTTCCAGCCTTGACAGACTCCTTGTAGAGTTTCACCGCCATGACAGAATCTTTCTTGACACCATGTCCCAACTGATAACAAAGTCCCATATTGGCAATCGCCTTGACATGCTTCTGCTTACCAGCCATACTAAACCATTTCAAAGCTACATCGTAGTTTTGCTTTACCTTTTTACCTGTATAGTAATAGGTTCCCAATGTGTTTTGCGACTCTGCATCTCCTTTCTTTGCCTCATCTATCAGTTTTCTAACCTCAAGAGAATCCACATTGACCGAAGTCTTTGCCTTCTTTACTTTTGCCGTTTTCTTCTGTGCGGAAACAGGAAGAACCAAACAAAAAGCCATTAACAGGACAAATAATATATGTTTATTTCTCATAACTATGAATTTTACTGAATATTACCAAAATAACTTTTTATCCAAGGTCAACGACATCATCCATTGGGTTATCCAAGTCGCTATCCGAAACATTATCATGCTCATTCTGTGCCAGATAACCAGTCTCACCGTTATTGACACTAACAATACTTTCCGAATCGCTTACAGTCAGGGTAGAAGGCACATCTGCTAGAACATTACCCGATTCATCGGTAACGACATCATAGGTATTGTCACCATCCACATCCACGGCATAAAGAGTTTCTCCATTATCGCCAGTGAATTGTGCGGCTGACAAGACTTGCCCATCAACCGTTTCCACAGTACCAACAGCTGCAATGTCAAGATTTCCCATGTCATTATCGGTTGGGTCCACCATAATAACATCATTCGTAATATCTTGTGCTACCAAACGAGGGTCTACGTCCGGAATATCATTTGTATCTATCTCGCCAGCATGAACGGTATTCTCTGTAGCTGGCTGCACATGGGTAGTAGAAATTCCTTGTGGTTGTGTCGCATTATCAGACACCTGCGGCTGAGGCTCTGTAACATGAGACTCATTCTCCGCTGGGGTTACAGTGGCATTCTGCGTTTCCGAGTCTTTATTTTCTTCCGCAGTCACAACCTCCTCAGCATTCTGACCGATAACCTCCTCGTCCATAGGACTAATAGGTTCCACGATGGCAAGCTCTTCATCGCCTCTTACAATATCAGCCGACACCACCGCACCTGCACCTAAACCAGCTGCACCAGCCAAGGCTGCACCTTTCTTGAAAGTTTCCTTAGCATTTCCATTCTTTGCATTCTTATTAATAACCTGAGTATCCATAATTGTTTGTTTTTAAATGATTTATACTTATTTTCTGATGCAAAGATACTTGTTTTTAGCGGTACTATCAAGTTTTTTCAGCCATGTTACTCCAACCACTAAGGTTCTTTGACGAAACCTAAAGTTTCTCTGACGAAGTCCCAAATACGATAAAGTTTAGTTTTTCTGTTAGATTTAGGAACAATATAAGATATGTTCTCTAGTCGTTCATTCACCCCATCCACTTTATCTATCTCTATAAGATATGCCGTATTATTATCATCACTATCCCTACATATCATAGCTAGTTCTTTTGCTTTTTCATCCAAAGGAGCATCCGAAGTTAGAATTTCTGCAATATCTTTATCCTTCACTTTGGTATAAACGCCATCTGTACAAAGCATAAAAACATCATGAGGTTGTATGTTACGTATCAAAGTGATAGATGGAGTTTGATAATCTGCGGGATTATTCGTTACAAAAAGACATTTTGTTATGACATTTCTTTTTGGATGGTCGATAGCCTCAGCAGGAGTTATTACTCCTTCATCTATCAAATCATTTACCAACGAATGGTCTTTGGTTTGGAATATAATCCCTTCCTCCTTACGTATCTGATAAATACGACTATCGCCTAGATGTGCCAGCAACATTCCCTCGCTGGTTTTCGCCATAAAGGCAAGAGTTGTAGCCATGGTTGGGCATATCGCTCTATTATTATATAAGGTATAATAGGCATGTTCTACGAGCTGCAATATATCTTCTGCCTTCAGTTCCGAACAACTTTCGTTAGCCAGATACCCTTCTATTGATTGACATACAAGTTTGCTTGCCACCTCCCCATGGTCTCTTCCCCCCACGCCATCACAAACCACGAAATACGAAGTTTGCTTGTTGGCATCTACAGGACATAAGCAATCCTCTTGGCTTTCTCGATTGCCAAGCTGGGAGAATGAACAGGGCTTAGTTATAGAAATTATCATAATTGTTTCTCCTTCCAATAACGCAAAGCCATAAACCACTAAAATTCAACAACTTGCTTATCGCTAAGCTTTCCTTTTTGTGGAGAAACCAAAATGTCCTCATTGATATGATTATTAAATGACAAGGAAATTGTACGAAAGCCTTTTCGGGTTATCTCAATTGTATCTCCCAACTTTACCATGAGGGCACAAGATTCAGCTCTTTTGATTTCTTTAGATTCGCCCGATTGCTTGTTCACGACTGCAAATATATTTTTCTCATCCACTCCCCGAATTCTTATTACGACATTATATATTCTTTCATCGTCATAAGGTGCTAGCTCTATTTTATAAGGTGATTGACCTTGTAGATGACCTTTCCGAATTTTATATTTAGGACATACTATAGTGAATGCATCTTCTATATTGCTATAACTAGAGAATTGCGCAATACCTTGACTATTGGTTTCTTTTTCTTCATCATATATTTTTCGCTTATACTCTTCACTATTACAAGGCATCCTAACCTTGTAAGGTTCATATTTTTTCAAATTCTTATATATCAAAGTTCCTGGTAATGGTAGTTTTGTAACGGAGTCTATTACTTCGAATCGAGGCTGAACTGTTTGTGGCACCATCGTAATATAGAATGTAGTATTCTTTGAATCTGAAACATTAATAGTTGCAGTTTGGTATCCCCAACATTCAATTGTCAACTTGTCACCGACAGCTGCAGGAATTGGTATTTTATACTGCCCTTTATTATCCAACCAGAAATCAGAACCTTTGTTAGCATCTACCACATATTCGTAAGAACTGCCATTTTTATTTACATAAGCCTTTAACCCTTTCAAAGGGCTTGGGTATCCGCCAAACAATGTTGTCTTTAAGCTACTCTCTACTATTATATTATACATCCGAGTTTGCTTCTGGGAATACTTTTGACCAGTAGCATTATTAGGTTTAGCCAAAGTAAGTATATACGTTTTTCCACTTTCCAGCTTTCCTATTCCATAATCATAGAAATTTATCATGATTGGCGTATAGTCTTTATGCGAAATACGTAACATAGAATTACCTTGTGGCATATATACCCAATATTCCCCTAACTTCGGTATCACATTTCCCATGACATTACCCTCAAACAGTACTCCATCAAGAGCTATTCCAACCTTTATCAAAGCACAATTTCTGTCATTTTCATCTAACCTTGCTGGAGTAACAGCTGATAAATCACCCTCAGAAATGGCGAAAGACTCAACCTTCAGCTTTTGAGCAAAACTTGATGATACTAAATTTATAAATAAAAAAGCTACCAAGACACACCGCTTCATTTTTGTCGATATTAGAAGTTGCAATTCCGAAAGAGGCAATCTAAATACTACCATTGTTCTCTATGTGGAGGTTGTCGCCACATAGAGAACAAAACAATACTGCCTACTAGTTATTTTGAGGTTGAATGTAGAAATAAGTCTGTGAAGGCTTACTAATACAGTTTGTACCAAGGTCAACCCACCAACCTATGACTCCACCCAACAAGATATTGCCAAATGTCCAACCATTCACATTCTTGCTTAGAACCACATCATTGTATCTTTGCGTAGCTGACTGAATATGGATACGCTGTCCATCTATCTTGTGTCTCTTCACCTTTACCTTGTAAGGCAAAGTCACATTACTATACACCTGTTTCTCTGTAGTGATTGTAACAGGCTCTGCGGTATTTCCATCAATTGTGATTTTAGGACTACCACCAGAAACGATTGTTGCACAAGATGTGAACATAGCACATGAGAGTGCCATCATTACTAATTTACTTTTCATACTTCTTTTATCTTATTGATTAATAACTTATTCCGAAAGTGCCAAACGAAGTCCAAGATTGAAGTAACTATCATTTGGAGACTGTTTGTTGCGACTTGTAGAACGACAATACCACGGATAAGAATGCCAACATCCACCACGATTAATACGGAAAGTACCTGTATAAGGTCCAGCAGGGTCATTTCTTGAAGAGCCTGCATAAAACCCGAACCAATCTTGACACCATTCCATTACATTGCCACTCATATCATAGATTCCTAATTCATTTGCTTTCTTCGTACCAACAGGCTGTGTTCTTTTCCCACTGTTTGCATCATACCATGCAACTTCTTCCAAATTATCGCTACCACTATACTGATAGCCTTTACTCTTGTTGCCTCCACGAGCAGCATATTCCCACTCGGCTTCTGTAGGAAGACGAAATTGCATTCCTGTCATACGATTTAGTTTGGCAATAAACTTCTGGCAATCCTTCCAACTTACCATTTCCACAGGTAGATTTGTACCTTTGAACTTGGAAGGATTGTTTCCCATTACTGCTTTCCAAACTTCTTGCGTCACCTCATATTTGCCGATGTAATAATTTTGAGACAAAGAAACTTCATGGGCTGGTTTCTCATTAGCATCAGGTTTTTCTTTTGCGGAAGCAGCTCCCATGGTAAAGCTACCAGCCTCCACCTTCATCAACTCAATGACAATTCCCTTTTTCAAATGGATTGTTAGTGAATTTGGCTTTGTAGCAGTGTTGTTAAAAGACACAGGATTAGGAATTACACTGCTTGGGATTAAAGAAGAAGTAGTTTCAATTACTGTATCCGTTGATAATTTGGCATTGTCTTTTGAAAGAGAAATTTGAAGATTGCTTGGCGACGAAGCTTTCAACTTCACTGTTCCTTCTTCCGACTCATACCCATCACAAATAACCATATAAGAATGTTGCCCAACAGGCAATGTCGTTTTAACAACACCATTTGCTCCTTTCACTAGTTTGCTATCAATAAGCACCATAGCAGAAATTGGAGTATACTTGATAGTCAACGTCTGTTGTTGAACCGTTTGATTACTGCTAGAAGCACTCATTGTTAATTGATAGGTTCTGTTACTCTCCAATTTCTCGACACCGTAATTAGAAAAGGTTACCATAATCGGAGAATAATTGGGATGCTTCACTTTCAACATTCGGCTACCTTGTGGCATATACACCCAGTACTCTCCTGTCTTATTTACCACCTTTCCAACCACATTGCCTTCAAACAGTACACTTTCCAAACCTATGCCCACTTTTACCAATGCACAGTTCTTATTGTTCAAATCCTTGCGAGGCTGAGTTTGGGCTGATAAATCTGCTTGTGCAGCCACAAAAGACTTAACATTAAGTTCCTGTCCATCCACCCTACAAACAAACAGAGCCAGCAATATTATAATTAAGAGTTTTCTCATTTAAAATCACTATTACTTAACACATTCCAAAATTCTTACTACCTAGATGTGGGCACAAAGAAATCCTCTGGAGATAAATACTTTTCCTTTTTAGGAAATAAAAGACTAAAATGTATCTTTGGATTAGCTTCTTCTGTAAAATCCCACAAAAGAAAATAGTAGCCACCAGTTGCACCCTGTAGCTCTTTATCACCACAGTACAACTGTAATCTAAACCAAGCACCATAAAAATATGAATTTCCTCCATGACGCATCAATTCTATATCTGAAATTTTGGCTACTATACACCCATCTTGTTGAAAGTATTTATTTAGGTTACTCAAATATTCCTGCTTATCTTTTACCGAGCATTCATTCTTTTTCAAAGACACCCTTACTGGAGTTTCACAGTTTTCGGCAAGCGACTTCTTGACATCAAACGAACAAAATCCTAACATTTTTGCTATTGCATTTATATCCTTTTCTGTATAGTAGCTTCTACAATCCTCTAGATACTTCAATATTTCTCTTCTCATCCGCATATCCAAGTTGGCTTTTCCACCTGATAAAAGAGCGAGATAAGAATTATTGTCGATGGAAGTCCTAACACCAGTAATAATCCCTTGCTTATTAAAACTAACGGTTAGTTCCTTGTGTAATTCACCTTTGTATTTATCATCCAAAGGTTTCAGCACAACAGGTATCTGACGAATTTCATATCCAGTAAAGTCTTGAACACAAGACTGAACATTATTTTCCCATTCACAACGGAATGGCATATATTGCCAAAGCATAGATAATCGTTCCGAAGTTTCTTTACTCATTTTTATTTTAGCCAAATTCAGCGTTCTATTGCCACTGTCGGCACGATTTATCTCCGTCAACAATGCTGAAACATTGTTTTCTACTTGTTTTTTTAGTGCTTGGTCATAAATGCCATCACTAAATCTAAACTTAACTTGCGCAAATGTTAGCTGAATGCATAGCATCTGATATAAAATGCAGATTACAAATACCTTATTCTTCATTTTTATAAACTAAAAAATTATTATTAATCTGTAAGAACCAAACGAAAGCCCAAATCAGCACAACGATATTCAGGAAGGCATGCGTTACGATAAGATGAGCGGCAATTTCTAGGCTCATATCCCCAACAACCACCTCGCACTATACGCCGTTTTCCACAAGACACAACATTTGGATTTAACTGTGATGATTTTGAGTAATATAAATAAAAATCTTGACACCATTCCAACACATTACCACTCATATCATATAGTCCTAACTCATTCGCTCGCTTAGAACCAACAGGATGAGTTTTTAAATCACTATTTGCTTTATACCAAGCCACATCAGATAAGTTGGCACTACCACTATACTGAAGCCCCTGTCTTTTATTGCCTCCACGAGCTGCAAATTCCCACTCTGCCTCTGTTGGCAAACGAAACTTTCGGCCTGTTAACTCATTCAACTTACTAATAAAAACTTGGCAATCATCCCAACTTACATTTTCTACAGGCAAATTTTCGCCTTTGAAAAAAGAAGGATTATTACCCATTACTTTTTCCCATAAAGATTGTCTTACCTCATATTGAGCTATATAATAATTATACAATGTAACCTCATGTACAGGTAGTTCCCATTTATTTGAATTTTCCATTTCTGGGGTTGCTCCCATCATAAATGTACCACCCTCTACTTTAACCATCTCTATGCTAATGCCGTCTTTAACTGGAATTGTAATAGAACTAGCAGACGATGATGGTTGTTTCTTGTACGTTTCTTCTATCAAAGTTATTTCTTCTTTTGTTCCTTCAGTAAGCTTTACTTGCTTAGGAACGCAACCTAAAAATGTCACAGTTACTGTTATAGAAGAGGATTTTGCCTTGATTATAAAGTTACCATCTATATCTGTTACAGAAACATTTTTTGTCCCTGTTTCCTCAACAACCGCCCCTATTACAGGTTGCCCATTTATATCGACAACCCTACCTGAAAATTTAACTATTTGATTACTTGAAATTTGGTGCTCCGTTACATTTTTTGTAGAAGTAGAGAAAGAAATTGTTTCTTTTGACAATGTAATTTGAAGGTTGCTCGGCGCAGCATCTTTCAACTTCACTGTCCCCTCCTCCGATTCATACCCATCACTAGCCACAATATAAGAATGCTGACCTACCGGCAAAATTACCTTGGCGACACCATTAGTACCCCTAACCATCTTATTGTCAACAAGCACAGTTGCGGAAGATGGAGAATACTTGATGATAAGGGCTTGCTTCTTTTGTTCAATAATCGACATTGGTTTTGTCAATATCAAAACATACGTTCGATTACTCTCCAATTTCTCTACCCCATAATCAGCAAATGTCACCATTACAGGAAGATAGCTTTGAGTAAGGAGCTTCAGCTGCCTTGAACCTTGCGGCATATACACCCAGGTCTCATTGCCATGCTTCATCAAAGGCTTGACAACATTACCTTCCACCTCGGAAATTGTACCCACAAACTGTACTTTTACCAATGCACAATTTCTGTCATTCAAATCCTTGCGAGGCTGAGTCTGGGCAGAAATATCATTTTCTGCCAGTTTGAAGGATTTAACCGTAAGTTCTTGTGCACAAATTTCAAATGTATGAAGCACAAAAAACAAAAACAATAATAGAGATTTATTCATTCCTATCTTTACCTGCATAATTTCTTCTGAAAAAAAATCGGCTACGCCGATAGTTATTGATTCGTTGTCTGTCGAGATGGCTTTTCCCGAGGCTCGTCCATTGCCTCTCCTTTTAGCCATCATGACCGACATCTCAATGTGTCCCATTACCTAGGACTTCATGTTAAAAGACGAGATGGTTTTCTCCGAAAAGATGTCGTTACTCGGAGAGAACCAAGCGGAGCCCAAGGTAGCTGTCGCGGTCATCCGGCGCGTAACCGTAACGGAACGCCGAACGACAGCCTCTCGCAATGCAATTCCAGCCACCACCTCGCCCCACGCGGAACGCCCCACTAACAGCACCTGTAGGATTCGTCTGGGATGCACTTACATAAGAGACATAACTATCCTGACACCATTCATAAACATTACCACTCATGTCATAAATTCCTAACTCATTGGCTTGCTTCGTACCAACAGGATGAGTCTTGCTGCCACTATTTCCATCATACCATGCCACATCAGAGATATTAGAACTACCACTATACTGGTAGCCACGGCTCTTCTTGCCGCCACGAGCTGCATATTCCCATTCCGCCTCTGTTGGCAAGCGGAATCTTCTACCAGTCATCTTGTTCAGTTTGGAAATGAATTTTTGGCAATCATTCCAACTTACCCACTCTACAGGAAGGTTATCACCCTCGAAAAAAGAAGGTTTCCTACCCATCACTGCTTTCCACAGAGCTTGGGTTACCTCGTACTTACCCATATAGTAGTCTTTGGTCAAGGTAACCTGATGAACAGGTTTTTCATTATCAGTTGCTATTCCTTCTTCCATCTCGGAAGTAGCACCCATCATAAATGTACCGGCCTCAACCTTCACCATTTCTATACTAATGCCGTTCTTCACTGGGATAGAAATCTCATTACCGTCAGATGAAACAGAAGAGCTGGAGGCATAGCCATTAGAGGAAGAGGCTGTGTTTGAAACCAAAGTGCCAGAGATGCTAGCAGTCTGCCCCTCAGATATCGTGACAGACTTTTTATCTGTTGTATAACCATCCTTTCTCACCTCCACTTGATGATTACCCACCAGCAAGCCATTGAAAACACGAGGGCTTTGCCCCAACTTCTTGCCATCTACATAGACATCAGCACCAAAGGGCTTGTAATTCACGGACAGATTGCCCAAGATTGCCACCAGCTCGACAAAGACTACATCAAGCTTCTGCTGCTGCGATAACTGGATGGTCTTCTGCTGGCTGCGATAGCCGTTCTTCTTTACTTCTATCAGGTGCATTCCTTCCTTCAAACTACCACTCCAAGGAACATTACCTACTGACTTTTTATCTACATAGAGCGATACGGCTGGAGTAGGACAAGTTACAGAGACGGTTGCTAAGGCTGACACCAAACTGACACTGATAGGAACCATATCTCCACTGCTCACAGAGAAGGAGCCACTCTTGCTGATGTAGCCACCTGCCTCTACCTTATAAGTATGAGTTCCATAAGGGAGCATGGCAGAATATTCACCATCGGATGAACTTTCTTGTAATACACCATCAACCGTAACCTTAGCATCTTTCGGCTGCACACTAATCGCATAGAAATTACCACCTGCATCTACGGGGTCATTCTGACCATTTGGCTTGACGAGAACCAGAACATAAGTTCGATTACTCTCCAATTTCTCCACCCCATAATCAGCGAATGTTACCATTACTGGAAGATAGCTTTGAGTAAGAATCTTCAGCAGCCTCGAACCTTGAGGCATATACACCCAGGTCTCATTGCCATGATTAACCAAGGGCTTGACAACATTACCTTCCACCTCGGAAATTATACCCACGAACTGCACTTTCACCAATGCACAATTTCTGTCGTTCAAATCCTTGCGAGGCTGAGTCTGGGCTGAAATATCATTTTCAGCTATTTTAAAAGACTCAACCTGTAGCTTTTGAGACAATGCAGCTATTGTTTGTAGAACAAATAATAAAAATAATAGAGATTTCTTCATTTCATTTTTTTACTTAGGACGTTTTAGAAAAAAAATGCCATTACTCAGAAAGAACCAGGCGAAGTCCAAGGTCACAGTAACTGTAGTCTGGCATGAAGCTGCAACGGATCGAAGAACAACAGTCCAAGCCATCGGTACTCCAGCCACCACCCCGACATACTCGTTCAGACCCGCTTACAGGACCTGTAGGATTTGTTATAGATAAGTTTGTATAAGCTCCATACCAATCCTGACACCATTCACATACATTACCTGTCATATCATAAAGTCCAAGTTCATTTGCATGCTTCATACCGACAGGATGAGTCTTTTCATCGCTATTTCCCCAAGACCAAGCTACATCAAAGATGGTACTACTTCCACTATACTGATAGCCCCGATTCTTCTTGCCACCACGGGCAGCATATTCCCATTCAGCCTCAGTTGGCAAGCGGAATTTTCTACCAGTCATAGTGTTTAACTTACCGATGAAATCTTGGCAATCGTTCCAACTCACCTGCTCTACTGGCAAGTTGTCCCCCTTGAAATTCGAAGGATTGCTTCCCATCACAGCTTGCCACAATGCCTGAGTCACCTCGTACTTGCCCATATAATAATCATTGGTCAAAGTAACTTGATGAACAGGTTTTTCACCATCATAAGAATTCTGCATTTCTGAGGTTGTCCCCATCATAAATATACCAGCCTCAACCTTCACCATTTCTATACTGATGCCGTTCTTCACAGGGATAGAAATCGTGTTTCCACCAAATAACACGGAAGAGGAACTTGAAGAAACTTGTTGAGCTACCTCATTTACAGTAGATACAGCAACAGTTTCCTTCGAAAGTTGAATCTGCAAATTGCTTGGTGCTGATGCCTTTAACTTAACAGTACCCTCTTCTGATTCATAACCATCACAAGCAACAACAAATGAATGTTGACCTACAGGTATAGTGGTCTTTGCTACACCATTACTCCCCCTCACCATCTTGTTATCCACAAGCACTGTAGCGGAAGATGGGGTATATCTGATGGTAAGCATTTGCTTCTGTTGTCCAACACTAGCCATAGGTCTTATCATTATCAAGACATACGTTCGGCTACTTTCTAGTTTCTCTACCCCATAATCAGCGAATGTTACCATTACTGGGAGATAGTTTTGTGTAAGGACCTTCAGCTGCCTAGATCCTTGAGGCATATATACCCAGGTCTCATTGCCATGCTTCACCAAGGGCTTGACGACATTGCCTTCTACCTCAGAGATGACTCCCACGAACTGCACTTTTACCAATGCGCAATTCTTATCATTCAAATCCTTACGAGGTTGAGTTTGAGCAGAGAGGTCACTTTCTGCAATACCAAAGGATTTTACATGCAATTCCTGAGAATAAACAGAAATGGAGAATAGTAATAGTATAAAGAGAGCAAATACTTTCCTTATTTTCCCTACTTTAAAAGTAATATACTTCATTCTTTAACTAAACATTTTTACTAACAAACAAAATACAAAGAAAATCAAAGCCACAATTAAGCAAAGTATCTTTGCGAACCAAAGTCCCCATTCTACTTTTATTATCGCTTTCGGAAAATCTGTTGCAACATATTCAGTTCTTTTAGGACTGGCCACATATGATAATGGCTTTTTAAGCCTGTAACTTGCATACAATAGATTCACAATAACATTCAGAATCAAATGAGTAAGTTCTAAAAGTATAACCAACAAGCAAGATATTATTATGACTTGTGCATAATGATTATGCAACAACTCATCCAACTTATACTCACCTTTTTCAACCAAGAGCCAAATCAGTCCTAACCCTGTAATTGCCAAATATCTAATATAAGTCGATATTCTGTCAGAAAACAAGACCGCATTTTTCATACGTTCTTTATGCTTATTCTTTATATCTTGAATGTTATTTATCATTTTGGATTTCCAATCTATAATTGTTGTTTGGCTACATTCCCTATGGAACAACTATAACATCGTTACATATTACATTATTTTTAAAGCGTTCATAGGAGTTTCACCGCTTCCATCACCATCACCACGCTTTTGCAAATCTTTCTTACGATAACGCACTCTCACTAAAGCCCGTTTAAGCTCACTATTTTTTAACTGCTGCAGAGTCAACGCCTTGATTCGCCTTTTGGGAACAAGAAGATATTTATTATTATGTTTCATCATTCATTTTTAGTTTATAACTTAAAAAACTACTAATATTTGAAAATCAAGGAAAACTCTCTTTATTCCGAAAGAGCTAAGCGAAAGCCCAAATCATCCCTACGTAAATCGGGATTACCATAATCTCGCCATGAAGGATAACATTTATAGACATCTGTATACCAACTTCCACCACGATAAACATGATTTATTCCTTTTTGAGGGCCAACAGGATCTATTTGCTCTTGATTATTGTATTCTACCCAAAAATCTTGACACCACTCATAAACGTTAGCACTCATATCAAAGAGACCTAATTCGTTCGCATGCTTAGCACCAACCTTATGGGAGTGACCAGAGCCTATTCGGCGACCGCTTACTGCATTATACCAAGCTACGTCTTCCGCTATATCACTTCCACTATATAGGTAACCTTTACTTTTATTTCCCCCTCGTGCTGCATATTCCCATTCAGCTTCTGTAGGTAAACGAAACTTTCTACCTGTAATTCTATTTAACTTTGCAATAAAAATTTGGCAATCATTCCAACTAACTTGCTCTACAGGAAGTTTTTCCCCCTTGTTTTTTGAAGGATTGTTTTCCATTATAGTATTCCACAACAACTGAGTCACCTCAAACTTTCCAATAAAATATTCTTTAGTCAAAGAAACCTTATGTGCGGGTAATTCTTTTTTATCCATTTTTTCATATCTCATCCCCTCTCGTGTCGCCCCCATAACAAACGTACCAGCCTCAACTTTAACCATCTCTATACTAATGCCGTCTTTTACAGGAATCTTTATCGTACTACCAGAAGTTCCACTTGACAACCTTGTTGTTGTTGGCTTTTGTTGCACAGTTGATTGAGCTATAGGTTCTGTAGGTCGTACCGTATTCCCATTCTGATTCAGCACCAACACATAAGTTCTATTACCCTCCAGCTTCTCCACGCCAAAATCGGCAAAAGTAACCATGATAGGCAGAAAATTCTTGGTTATCACTTTTATCTGTCGTGAATTCTGAGGCATGTAAACCCACACTTCATTATTGTGCTTATCCAATGGCGAAACCACATTGCCTTCCACATCCAAGACTTCACCGACAAACTGCACTTTGACCAAGGCACAGTTTTTGTCATTCGTATCCTTGCGAGGTTGAAGTTGTGCCGTCAAATCAGAGGAAGCCAACTCAAACTCAGGAATTAGCTTTTGAGCCGATACAGAAAAGGCTTCAAGCACCAACAACATAAAAAACAGAAATCGTCTCTTCATTTTCTGTTTATACCAAACATTACATTCATTATCTTACAAACGACTCCACCTTTACTCCATCTTGAAAAAGAGCGCCATTTTGCAAAACACCATTCTCGCAGTAGCCGTCAATATAATCACCAGCTTGAGGAACCGTAGAGCAACCTGCCACCGCATGGGAACTACGGAATGTCATTCTACCATTGCCATGTGGCTTGCCATTGAGGATACCACCTGTCCATGTAGCATAACCTAGATTTACCGTTCCAGACTTTGCCGTTTCTTTCTTTGCTGGCTTTACTGATGCTGGACCTCCATCAACATCTTCATGTTTATCCACCTTATTAGAGGTCTTGGCAGATTGCTTTTCAACTTGCGAATTATCCCTTTTTGGAGATTCAACATTTTCCTTAGCCGTAAACTTAGCGATGCGTACTGTATCTTGGGATACAGAATCCGTCTTTACATCTTGCTGAGCTACCTCCGAAGACTTGCCCTTATCACCGAAATGGTTCTTAGCATACCAACCGATGCCACCCACCAACAAGAGTCCGATGACAAGAGCTGCAACCTTTCCGATAGGCAGCGAACTGGAAGAGCTAGGAATAACAGGGTCTGTAACGATAGGTTCACCAGCAGTCATATCGGCACCAGAGCCCGTCTGTGATTTACCTTGCTGCAAGATATTCTGAAAGTCTTGGATGGTTTGCGGAAGACAAAGGCTATCCTTTTGCATTCCACAAATAATAGCATCCATCGTATTCTGCGAGATGCTTTCTGGCAAAGCTCGATATATCTTATGAACGCTCTGCTCCGAGGCATCATTCGGTTCCTTGCCTGTTATCATATATAATAAGGTGGCGGCTAGCGAGTAAATATCCAACGAAGGGTGGAACTCAGAAACAGGTTGCTTCAGTTCCATAGGTGAATAGCCTTTGGAATATCCACCAATCCCTTTGTTTCTCTTTGGCTTTCCATTCTCGAAATACACAGCCTGACCGAAATCTATCAACATCGGCTTTACCGATGCACCCTCACCCACCATCATGATGTTATCTGGTTTGATGTCCAAGTGCAAGATATGATGGTTATGGAGATAAGAGAGCGCACCCGATATAGCGCCGACGATTCCCCGAGCTTGGCTCTCAGACAAACAACCACCTTGTTCGGAAACATATTGATAAAGCGATACTTTGCCAAGATATGCCATCACATAATAAACCGTGTTGTTCTGTTCAAAGACCTCGTTCACTGGCACAATATTGGCATGTTTCAAGGCATGAAGTATCTCTGCCTCTTCTCGAAAATCTTGCTTCGCCTGCTTGAATAGCTGTTGGTTCTCTTGTGCCACCCGTACGTTCCCATTGGCATCCCTAGAACAAATCTTGCCCATGAAGAATTCCTTGATGGTAAATGTCGCAACCTGAGAAATGTTACCTACCATAATCTGCGCCTTGGCTAGGTAAGTGATGCCAAAACCACCCTGATGTAGTTGTTTATCTATCGTATATGTCGTTGCTCCTTTCAGAACGGAGCCTATTGCTAATGCGTTCTCTATCATAACTTATTTATTTGTAAGACAAAAGTGAGTTTTACCTAATATGAATTCTTGGTCCAACTGGATGTAAACCGACGTACCTACAGGTATCATCTTTCCTGAAAGATAAACAGGATTCTTGGAGCGATTAACGGTCAGGAGGTATTTGTAGGAATGTCCCACTGCCTCGACAAGAATCGTTACAGAGCGATGGCTAATAGTCCTATCTCCCTCTATCATAATATCAGAAGGAGAAGACGAGTCATACATGCCTATCGTATTGGATCCCAACTGCAAACCATAATATTTGTCTTTGTTGTAGAAGTGCCTCTTTTTCTGCAAGAGCCTGGCTACCACACCCGAAGGAGTTCCATTGGTAGGAATAATAGGGTCTGTTGCAGGATGGGATGACTTTTCCGAGTTTCCATCCATACCCATTCGAATTTGCTTCTCGGTGATTTTCACGCCAAACGTTTGTCCACATTCTAGATGAGGACATTTTACCTTGACCAAGCCTCCCTGTCCTGGCGAATAAAACTTCACCACTCGTCCACATTTGGGGCATTTTGTCGCAATGACTGGTTTCTTATTTTCTTCCATCGCTATTTTTACCAACTCATTAACACATTATTATATAGTGCCTTTGATGTCACCAATTGAGGATGCTGTCTCTTGTTATGCAGCTGTACATCTTTATGAATATACTTGAAAAGTTCGATGGCGGTAATGTTCTTGTCGCCATCGCTATCCGCCTTCCCACGCAAGCCCTTCATAATACCATTGGTCATCAATCCCGAACCAACCAAAGGACTCTCTGAAGAAGTTTCGCTAGAACGAGAGGATAGATATACGATATACCGAGGATTGCTCTTCATAATGTTTTCCCATGCCTTTTCATTGGCACTGACAAAATTCTTGGAATGCATATTGTTAGCAGCAGTTCCAGAGTAGCAAGCATCAATATAACATACGATATCCTTGGCTGGGCACTGGTCTAGCTCTCGGAACAGCTCATTATACGAGAGCATCTGCGAAGAAGTGGATGCATAAGTACAAATGATGTTCTCCATACCATGCCCACTATAGGAAAATACAATCCTATCATTGGAGGTTGCTATATTTCTTACCTTTCTGATGGCAGCGATGACATTGGCACGAGTAGCATTCTGAGAGGTTAGCAGAACTACAGTCGCTCCCTTCGACTTATATAACGAAGCCAGACTCTTGGCATCCTTGGTAGACTGGGTGAGGTCGTTAGCCGTTCCTTCATAATTAGACACACCAGTAATGATGGCGTATGTTTTCTGTGCAAGCGCAGTTGTTGTCAGCAAAAAAGCAGACAAGCATGTTAGGACTAATCTTTTCATGATGTTTATATGTTTTAAGCGTGAGCCTTGCAACGGCTACACATTTGGTTCTTGAATTCGATTTCCGAAAGAGGCTTCGCACAACAAGGGCAAATCAACTTACCCGAATATTTGCTATTGAAATTCTTCAATTTCGAGTCTTTACCTATATATATGTTGATGAAAGCCTGTAGTATAGTGGTAAACACGGCTGTCACCGCCACTCCATATACCTTCTGATGCAACGGCAACAGCAAGGTGAGCATCAGTCCAATCATCGCCGAGATAAATCCTGGCAAGAACTTCATCATGTTCTTTTTCTGCAATTTGGCATCTATCTCCGTTTTCTCCCTGATTGCCTTGTCATGAATTTCAAGAACATACCGAAACTCCTGTTGATAATTCTTAGGGTCTTCCTCCAAGACATGATGGGCATAGAAAGTGAATCCCATGCTTGTTTGGTCGGCAAGAACGATACGAGTAAACTCGGTAATGTTCACCCTCTTTATCTGGACTAGCTCATCATTCTCATTGATGATGTATGTGCCATTCGTGGAGTTGAGGTCTTCCAAAATCCACTGTCCACTATCCGTAACAGTAATCTTGGCATGTTGCCTACTTACCCTCGAACCATTGATGGCAAACCGCTGGGTTCCCTCTTTTCCAATAATAACTTCTAGCATAATTCATTCTTCTTTATGGTACTCTTGCTGACCAAATCCTTGTATTTCTTCAACAAAGGCTTTGGCAGTTTGAGCGTTATGGTATTCTTCATGCAATCAGACAAAACTAGGTACTGCTTCAAGACATTTATGTCGTAGAGAAACCATTGATTGATGATTACACTTCTTCCTAATCTCACAAAAGGACTGACTTCTCCATCTGCATACGAAGCCGATACCAAAGTTTCCACCTTAGAAATGCCAAACGACAGAACGGTTGTCATACCACCAATGTAGCATATCTTGGTGTAATTGCCATCAGCCATAATATATGCTATGTTATCAACAAATAGCATGATCATTTCGTCTCGATTGTTGAGACAAATCTTTTTCATAAGCTACACATTATTATATATTACTATTTTATCTTTTCCAGCAACCCTGTCGGCACATACGCCGTACTCACCAAACAAACGCCTTTCACCTCGACAACTACCCTCTGCTGTCCGCCGAGCCTAGCCACCCTACCGACCACCCCCTTAAACTCGCCGCCAGTCACCTTCACCAAGTCGCCACTCTTGAAGTGGCACTGGTCTTCGCTCACCACCTTCACCTTATCTATATCCACACTCGTTACCTTGATGAAATTCATCATGGCAGCATAGGGGATGGTGAGAGGTGGATTCTTGCCCGCCTCATCTTGCTTGAAATGATCATAATAAGGATTGAGAAAATTCAAATCGTCGTTATTGAGTATTTGGGAGATTGTTTCTAGAGTGGCATACACAAAGAGGAAATTAGGCAGGAAAGGCTCTATCTTGAATCGTCGCTTTCCTTTGACAATCTTCGCAACGTGCCGCAAAGGGAGATAGCATTCGGCATCTATTCTATTACCGTCGGGGCTATTTCGTTTGCTCAGAATATAATCGTAGGCTTTCTTCTCACGATGGTAAGTGGCTCGCAACACGTACCATTTCTTCATTGGGTTTGGAGCATATCTTACCGACACCTCATTTTGTGTATTATTGAGGGGGACATCGGAGGTAAGTCCGACGTGGGGAGATACTTTTCTACCTCCATCGGGTGCCACATTAATCAATGTTGACATGGTATTTTCCTAGTTTCTTAGAAAAATCCTCAAAAACGAACGGACACAAAAAGAGCGCGGAGCCAGTCTGCTGCCCGTTCCACGCTATTAAGGCCTTCGCATTGCCCTGTCTGTCGAAACGAACAACGCTGGAAGCCCCACGCCGATGTAAGTATATAGTACCACCTATCAACTCATTGCTAAATGCTATGAGCCAATAAGGGCTGTATATATGATACATCCCAAGGGGCGTCCCCGTTGCTTTGTTCTTGACAGACATTTGGAAGTTGCGAAGTTCTAATAGCGTCAAAACCAAAGCGTACAGTTACGCCTTTATGTATATATGTCCATCCCACCTTCGCCCAATAGGAGCTTCCAGTAAGGATATGACACCACAAAAGTAATAATTATTATTGAAACAACAAAACTTTTAGCAAAAAAGTTTCGAAAAAAGTTATGTGAGGGGGAATTATGGTGAAAAGGAGGGGAATCTGCGGAACATGATAATTCCAACAAAAGGGAGGAAATTTAGAAGGAAGTACGCAAGCGATAAAGAACCAATAAATACACGCACGTAAAAATCTTTTTTCTTGAAAAAAGTATCAAAGTCTCATTATTTACATAAAACCTAATGTTATATATCTAACATTCAGATGGTTTTACAGAATGAGACTTCTCTAAAAATGAAGGGAGAAGTATCATCGAAGTATCATAAATTAGCGAGAAGTATCATGATTTCTTGCTTGCATCGAAAAAAAAATACTTTATGAACTGATAATAATAGCATTTTTAAGGCAATAAACAGGATATTTTTGCGTTTAGTAAAACAGAATGTTTTATTCTTAATACTTAAGAAACATGGATGAAAAGGAATTACTGAAAAAGGCTTTTGAGTACGGAAACGTACCTAGCAACATCACCTACTGTTTCACCGAACCATGTCCGATGAAAAACAAATGTATCCACTATCTATCTGCACTCTACAAAAACGAGAAGACGGATAGAGGGGATGCCATTTTCCCAAATGCCCTGAAAAACGGGAATTGCAAGTACTTCGCTCCGCTGCGTGTCGTGAAAATGGCATGGGGATTCGACAAACTATTTGCCGAAATGAAAGTGAAAGACGCTCCTGCACTGCGCGCCGAAATGAGAGACTACCTCGGTAGCAAAGGACAATACTACCGTTACAAACTGGGACAACTGAAACTCCTGCCTGAACAGCAGGCATATATCAAACAGCTCTTCGCCAGATACGGATATAAAGATGTTGAATTCGACCATTTCTCAGAAGAGATTGATTTCACTAAAAGCTAATCATTTTCTCTGCCCTCCAGATGTTCCAGCCATACCATTTAAACGGTCCCACAGAGAACACGTGACGGGCTACCGGTGAACACGTGACGGGCTACAAGAGAACAAGTGACGGGCAGCCATTGCCCGTACAATGGGAAACGAGTGCCCAATTTACCAACCAAACTTTGGGCAACGCTGATAAGATTTTATAGTTTATAGTTGACAGTTTATGGTTAATAGTTAACAAAGAAACATCCTAATCAATATATCCAATGAAGATAACTATAGTTCATACAAACAACAAGAAGCAACTCCTCGTCAGCACAAAGACGATGGAGAAGTTGCTGCAACGTATCGCAAAAGATGACAGCAGACTTACTGTTACCCATTTCCGCGAATACGTGTCCTATATGGAAAGCGGCTACGAATATTACAAGGATATGCCAACATGGATGCACATCTACCCCGCTGCTGAATTCGCCAAAGATGAAAACAACAACCTGAAGATGAAGGCGTGCAACGGTATCCTGCTGCTGAAATTCGGAAACATTACGGATGCAGACGGCGTGGAGGGCGTGAAGCGCTCGGTTGCCATGCTGCCTTCTACCTTTGCTGCGCTGGAAGGTGCTGATGGTAAGTCGGTTATCGTATTGGTGAAATTCTGCAATGAAGATGATTTGCTGCCTGCTGAGGAGGCGGATGCCGAACGACTGTACCACATCGCTTACCAGCAGATTCTGCCTGTATATCAGGCGATTGCCAAGGCTTCGGTGCTCACAG
>ERZ1026858.350-NODE-350-length-25346-cov-47.983275_pt1 | contig 25346 bp, 17 predicted proteins | sample MGYA00380159_ERZ1026858 | MGnify/ENA primary metagenome ERZ1026858 (study PRJEB33269, sample SAMEA4719795) | human gut metagenome | biome: human-associated habitat; feature: organic feature; material: feces | place: Cameroon | collected 2013-10 ...
GACTTCCTGCAGCGCGAGTGTATCAAGTAGACGGAGCTATGATACGGTTGTTGTGGCGGTGAGATGGTGAGGCGGTGTTGGTTTGAAGTAGTGACAAAGTTATATGCAAATATTGTACTCGCAGTAAAAAACTGTTACAAAACGAAATCCAATTCTAGAGAATCTGCGAGTCAGTTTTTATCGTTTTTGCAGCGTCACACGCCCCATTCATATTCCCAAAGGGCTTCTTTTCACTCCCGAAGTACAACTTCAAGAGTGCTAAGAAGCCCTTTTGCATTGCAAAAGAGGTACAATCGGAGTGCAAAAGGGGTCCTTTTGCATGGTAAATGTAGTCCTTTTGCATTATAGAAGGAGTCCTTTTGGCACGAAAAGGAGCCTTTTCTCGTCCACATTTATTATCCCTTGCGCTATTCATATTCATAACCCACTGAATATAAACAATATAAAGAAAACCATCCAAAACTGCCTGCTGAACGCACTAAGAAGTATTTGGTGCGTTCAGCAGGCAGTTTTGAGCGGTTAGAAATGCAAATATTGTATAGGGGCAGAGCTTTGGTAAGGGGTTGAAGCCATGCTCCAGTTAAAGTGGTGTGGTGGTGAGATGTTGTTTGAAGCACAAACCATAGGAGGCTATGGCGTCCCCGCCGTAGCCTGAGCAAGCCTATACTATAGCGGAGGTATTATGTCTCCGCTACAAGCAAGGAGGTGGATTTTTTTTGATTCCTACATCAAACCACAACTCATAGCCTATAGTGTCCTGCATACCTCTGTTGTATATCTTTTGATTCCTACATCAAACCACAACGCACAGCAGATAATGACAGCAGACCAAAAGTTGTATATCTTTTGATTCCTACATCAAACCACAACGGATAACCGAGTGTTTTATACAATATAAATGCAGCGTGAAAACGCCTCCTCCCCATACCATTAGGAGTGGGTAATGACAGAAGGCATTGAGTCAACAAACCTCACCATACTGCAACCAAAACAATCCACTCACCGACTCCTGTACACCCAAAATACAAATATCGCCTGCGCAAAAGTACACCAGAGATTCGATAAGTGAACACGTCAAATACTCTTTTCCAAAAACATTTTACATTATTTTCATATTATTTTTTAAAAAACATTTGTGATTATCATTTTTTTATTAATTTTGCAAGGCAATATAATGGACTAAAGCACTTAGTTCATTTACAAATGCAAATAAACAGATTATCAAACTAAAAAACCAAAAAAAGAAACAGACAGATATTAAATGAACGTCTACGTGGGAGTTGCTCAGTGAACACATTCCATAACAGGGATTTCATCCCCTTTAATTGGGTTCTTCCGTTAAATGCATGGATGAAATAAGATAATAGTTTTTTTTAGAAAATAAAGCCTTTGGCGTATCCAATGTAACTACTCAGCACCCCTATGGGCATGAATAGTTACCAAACGAAGAAATAAAGTTATATAAACTTAAATATCAGAGAGTTATCAATTATTCAGTAAATATTAATTAAAAAGTATGATTAAGAGAATGTCTCTAAAGTTAGGTCTGTGTATGGCTATGCTTTGCATGTGTACCTGTCTGCCGTCTGTATTCGCTGCTCCTGCACGACCAGGCGTAATCACCGTAACTCAACGTGACGGTACTCAATTGCAAATCCGTATTTACGGAGATGAGTATTACAACTACACCATGACCGCCGATGGGTACACCTTGGTAGGCGGTGCCGATGGAGATTACTACTTTGCCAAACTTAACGGCAAAGGTCAGTTGGTTTCTACAGGCATCAAAGCTAAACCATTAAATAAGCTTAGTGCTGCTGAACGCCAAGCGGTAGCCGCTTCGAAAGGTGTGTTGCCGGTTCGGACACAGAGCCAGAAGGTTATGGCTGCTTCCAGAAACGTTTCGCGTGCCGCTACTAATAAGAATGGTGCTCCTGCATTGATGGCAAGCTCACGCTTCAAAGCCGAAGGTGAAAAAGAATTCCTGGTTCTGTTGGTGCAGTTTAAAGACATTCCGTTTAAAGTGGAAAATCCTAAGGAAGCTTTCGACCAGATGCTGAACTCCGATAGCTATACGGCAAATAACGCTACTGGAAGTGTTAGAAAGTTCTACATGGACAACTCGAATGGTAAATTCAAACCTAAATTTGTAGTAAAAGGCGTATACACAGTAGGCAAACGTTCTGAATACGCAACTCCTACCGAAAGCGGATTAGACGAAACAAAAGTCACCAACATGATGACTGATGCCGTTAATTTGGCAAAGGCTGATGGAGTAAGTCTTTCTCAATTCGCTGAAAACGGAGCTATCAGAGATATCTGCATTATCTTCTCAGGAGGTACAAGAAACGACGGTAGCGATGCTAATGGTATATGGCCTAAGCACAGAGCTTTGGGTAATGGTATCAATATGGATGGAGGCGTGCTTTACGGCTTTACTTGCGTAAGTGAGTTGCGTAATCGCAAGGCAGGTATCAGCATGACTGGCATGGCTCCTTTCTGCCATGAGTTTGGTCACGCTTTAGGCTTGCCCGACTTTTACGATGCTGACGGTGATGCCAATGGTGCAGGTGCCGACAACGGCTTCTTCTCATTGATGGGATATGGTATGAACTTGAACGACGGTTGCACACCGCCGGCACTTGGTATCTTGGAACGCTGGATGCTGGGATGGGCTGAGCCGAAAGAACTAAGCGAAGCAGGTAACTATACCCTTAAATCTGTAGTAGATGGCGAGGGCTATCGGGTTAAAACAGGAACCGAAGGCGATTATTTCTTGTTGGAATGCCGCGGTACTAAGAAAAACGTATGGGATAACCCCGATTATCTGAATTATTATAAGGTAACCGACGGAACAGCTAGTGGATTGGTTGTTCATCACATCGATAACACTCAGTCTGCTAAATGGATGTACAATAACGTAAACAGCGTGAAAGGTAGCGAATGTGCCTTGATGGTATATTCTAACTCGGCAAGCGTAAACGGAAAAGCCGCACGCTACGTTCCTTCTCATTGCTTCTTCCCGGGTGCAAGCAGCGTTACTTCACTTAAGAGTAACTCTAAGACCGGATTCATATCACGTGCAGGAACTCAGACTGTAGTAGAACTTACTGATATCACTCTTGGCAATCAGGTTGTTACTTTCGTTGCTTCACAGCACGCATCAGCTATCAGCGATGTTACTGCACAGGCATTCCAGCGCGATGCTGTTATCAAGTGGGAAGACGATATGGCTTCTAAGTGGACAGTAACTTATAAGAAAGAAGGTGACGAAGAAGAACAGTCGGTAGAAGTTAAATCACATATCGTTCATCTGTCAAACTTGACTCCGGGTGCTAAATACACAGTAGTAATTATCGGTAACGGTACCAGCTATGAGTTGTCGGTTTCTACTCCGGCTCTTTCTGCTGCATTGCCGCGCATCGGCATCTCTGCTAAGAAATGCGTTTCTACAGAACCAGTATTGCTTTTACTCTCAGACTTTACTGATGTAGTCGAAGTAAACTGGACAGTAGACGGCGAAAAGGTTTCAGATCCTTTCTTGAAACTGAAAAAAGGTCTTCGTCGCGTTCAGGCAGAAGTAACTCGTGCCGACGGAACGAAAGAATACTTCGTTAAATACGTAACTGTTTATATGTAATATGTAAACCCTTCAAATAAAGATTATATGAAAACATTAAAATACATCTGCTTGGCTTTGTGCGCTATGGTGGCATTCGCTTGTAGCGACGATGACCCCCGCGAAGCTCAGCGTTCCGAAATCCAATCATCTACCGAGATGGGTATCTACCGCGACGGTCAGAGATGGTTGGCATTCGATAATGATACACACCTGTACAGCTGCAATCCTTCGGCCAAGACATTTACCATCATGACCGACGATGGGTTGAACTATACTACACTTACCCTGGAAAACTTACCAACCGAAGCTGTTAAAGTAGACGGAAAGCTTACCGGAAACATGGGTGTGGAAATGGAGAAAATAACCGGAATCTATTTATTAAAGAAAGACGTGCGCTACATTTGGTTGTGGTCTGACGATGCGGGCATCGGTTTTGTGTTGCCTAAGTTCGGTATGGATAAGTAAACAGATTGCGCAGAAATTTATATAATGGAAAGTATGAAAACAAAATGCTATTTACTCTTGTTCATGCTGCTGTTCTGCGTAGGACAAGCAATTGCACAAGGCATAAACGTAACAGGTACTGTAACCGATGAAACCGGCGAGCCGGTTATCGGAGCTTCTATCCTGATTAAAGGAACTACAAACAGAACCGTAACCGACTTGGACGGTAATTTTGCTCTTACCGGAGTGAAGAAAACCGATAAGTTGGTATTCTCTTATATAGGTATGGAGACTGTAGAGTTGGGAGTTAAGCCTCAGCTTAAAGTAACCATGCGTAGCGATAGTAAGCAGTTGGAAGAAGTCATGGTGGTAGCATTCGGTCAGCAGAAGAAATCTTCGTTTACCGGTTCGGCTGCTGTGGTGAAAGGCGATGCCTTGTTAAAGCGTCAGGTAACCAGTGTTGCCGGAGGTTTGCAAGGACAGGTAGCCGGTTTGCAGATGACAAATACCAGCGGTGACCCTACAAACGCAGGCTTTGGCATAGCTATCCGTGGTTTTAGCTCTATCAACGCAGGTACTTCACCGCTTATCATTGTAGACGGTGCTCCGTACGATGGTGGATGGAACAACTTGAACCCTAACGACGTAGAAAGCATCACTGTATTGAAAGACGCTGCTTCTAACGCCTTGTATGGTGCGCGTGGTGCCAACGGTGTAATCATGATTACTACCAAAAAAGGTACTTCTGAAAAAGCCACTATCACCCTCGACGCTAAGTGGGGTGTTAACAGCCGTGCCACTCAGGAATACGACTACGTGAAAGATCCTGCTCAATATTACGAAATGCACTATCTGGCATTATATAACAGTAATATCCGCGATAAGGGCATGACTCCGTACGAAGCTCACGCTGCAGCTAATAACGCTATGGGTAAGCCTGATTCTGAAGGTGGTTTGGGATATATGATTTTCTCAGTGCCTAGCGGTGAGAACTTGATTGGTACAAACGGAAAACTTAACCCGCACGCTACCCTTGGTAACCGTGTATCTTATAACGGTAAAGTATTCACTATCATGCCCGACAGCTGGTTGGACGAAGGTTTCCGTAAGGGATTGCGTCAGGAATATAACTTGAGCATTACTGGTGGAAGTCAGAAATTGAACTATTATAGCTCTTTAGGATATTTAAAGAACGAAGGTATCGTTTATAATTCAGACTATCAGCGATACACTGCCCGCTTCAAAGCCGATTATCAGGCTAAGGAATGGTTGCGTATCGGCGCTAACATGGGCTTCACTCATTCAGACCAGCACAATGTAGGTGGCGGTACAGCTTCTTTGTTTGGTATGGCTACTAATATGGCTCCTATCTACCCTGTATATATGCGCGATGGAGAAGGAAATATCATGACCGACGAACACGGACTTATGTACGACTACGGTATGGGCGCTAACGGTGGACAGAAACGTCCGTCTACTATGCTTCCTAACTCTAACCCGTTGCAGACAAACCAGTTGAATACAAACAAGACATATTCTAACTTGATGACCTTGACAGGATATGCCGATATCACTCCGTTCCAGGGACTTAAACTTACATTAAACGGAACAGTCAGCAATAAGGAAGATAAAACAACTGCTGCTTCTCAGCCTTTCTACGGAGCTACATCACTTACATATCCAGGCGGTTATGTACAGCAGACAGCTTCGCAGGTATACTCTGTAAACTTCCAGCAGATTGCTAACTACACTACTCAGATTGGTCGCCACAACATCACATTGATGGCCGGACACGAAAATTATAAATATAACTACAACTACCTTTGGGGTAGCCGCCAGAATATGTTCTCATTCTTCGAGAGCCAAGTATTGGATGGTGCCGTTAAGGTAGAAGATAACGGTGGTAACATCTCACTTTACAATACAGAAGGTTACTTCTCTCGTGCTATGTATAACTTCGATGAGAAATACTTCTTGTCGGCTTCTTATCGTCGTGACGCTTCTTCTCGTTTCCATCCAGACCATCGTTGGGGTAACTTCTACTCACTTGGTGGCGCTTGGATTTTGAACAAAGAAGAGTGGTTTAAAGCAGATTGGGTTAACATGTTGAAACTGAAAGCATCTTGGGGTCAGCAGGGTAATGATAACATCGGTGATTATCGATATACCGATACCTTCTCTCTGAAGAACTTCAACGGTCAGGTAGCTTTCGTACAGAGCACAGTAGGTAACAAGAACATCACTTGGGAAACCAACAGTAACTTCAATATCGGTGTCGATTTTGAATTGTTCAAGAGCCGCCTTACAGGTAGCGTTGAATACTTCCGTCGTAAAACTACCGATATGCTTTGTATCGTATACGTGCCATTGTCAAGCGGATACTTCAGTTCTTACGATAACGTAGGAGATATGTTGAACCAAGGTGTCGAAATTGACTTGCATTACAATGTAATCCGTACAAAAGACTTCAATTGGACTGTTAATTTGAACGCTACACACTATAAGAATAAGGTGTTGATGCTGAACGAAGACAACAAGAACGGTACTCTTGATGGATATAGCGGTTATGTAAACGGCAACTACTTTACTGGCGAAGGACTTCCTTTGCACACATTCCGTTTGAAGAGATATGCCGGAGTAAACGAAAAAGGTGAATCTACATGGTATATGAAAGACTCTAAGACAGGCGAGTTGACTACAACTACAGAGCAGTCAAGAGCTACATACTTTAACTGCGGTTCTTCAGACCCTGCTCTCTACGGTGGTTTGAGCACAAGCTTCAGCTATAAAGGCATCGACCTTTCTGTAAGTTTAAACTATAACATCGGTGGTAAGGCTATCGACTCTGGATATAGAGCATTGATGAGCAACTGTGCTCCGGGTAACACTGGTAAGGCATTCCATAAAGACCTTCTTAAAGCTTGGTCTGAAACAAATACCACATCAGACATCCCTCGTTTCCAGTACGCTATCAACACTATCGATAACAACTCAGCTTATACTTCAGACCGTTTCTTGACTAACGCTACAACATTGTCATTGCAGAACATCAACATCGGTTACACAGTACCTCGCAATTGGGCTAGCAAGTTGGGCTTGAGCAGCATCCGTTTGTATGCATCAGGCGAAAACCTCTACTACTGGAGCAAGCGTAAAGGTTTCGACCCACGCGGAAGCTTCTGGGGTACAACCTCTAACACAAGCTATTCTGCTATGCGTACATTCTCGGGCGGTGTTACAGTATCATTCTGATAGGATTCATTGTATAATTTAAAAACTAAGAATATGAAAAAATATATGAATCGTTTATTCGTTGCACTGGGAGCCGCTTCTATGTTGGGCTTTACAGGATGCATTGAAGAAACTTTTCCAACCGACATGGCCACTCCAGAACAGGTATCAAGTTCTAGCCAGTCGTTGCAATACATGACAAACAGCTTGCCGGCTTATATAGTAACCAAGAGCACATACAGCGGTGGAGACTTCGACTGGGGTTATACTTGCCAGATGTATGTACGCGAACTTTACGGCGAAGACTTTCCGGCAAACAATGACGGATATAATATGTGGAAATTTGCCGAAAGAGCATCTTCTGAAATCTTGAACGTGGCTCTTTACTCTTTCTCATATTATTATCACCTTATCAAGAACGCCAATAACGTAATTGTGATGGCTTCTGATTTGGCTGCCACAGGAAACGCTAACGCTAAAGCCAGCTTAGGACAAGGCTACGGATTCCGTGCTTTGAGTTATCTTGATATGGCCCGCTTGTTCGAATTCCGCCCTACAGGTGTAGAACGCTTGGACAATGCTGCACAAGAAGATGGAGTAATGGGTATTACAGTGCCTATCTTGAGAGAAAATATGACTGTAAACGAATATAAGAATAACCCATGTGTTCCGTTCTATACTATGTATCGCTTCATCATGAACGACCTTAACAAGGCCGAAGAATGCCTGGAAGGATATAAGCAGTCTACCATCGCCTATATGGACCAAAACGTTATTTACGGACTGAAAGCTCGCTTGTGGTTGACTATGGCTACTCGCTTTGAAAACTCACCCGAAGACTTGGCTAAGCAGATTGAAGCCGACGCCAATACAGACGGATACGGAGTATTGGGCATTACTTCTGCAAACGACTGTTATCAGAAGGTAGCCGAATATGCTCAGAAAGCGATAAAAGGCCATACACCGCTTACCGAAGAAGAATGGACAGACCCCACTACAGGTTTCAACACTCCGCAGTCTTCTTGGTTGATGGGTGCTTCTGTAACTTCAAAAGAACAGGTAAACAATACCACTTGGCATCAGTTAATCGGTATCTTGGCTTCTGAGACTACTTGGGGATTCAACCAGTATAATTTCTTCCGTTGTATAGGCAAATCATTGTACGACCAGATAGGTAGCGGCGACTGGAGAAAGAACAGTTGGGTAGCTCCTGCCGACGCTGGAAAGAGCGCTGTTCCTTCACAGTACAAAACAAACCTTACCGATGCTACATGGAAGAAACTTCCTGCATATTCTAACATCAAGTTCCGTCCGGGAAGCGGCTCGTTGGTTTCTCGCGAAACAGGTTCTATAGGCGACTTCCCGATGATGCGTGTAGAAGAGATGTATTTCGATTATTTCGAAGCCATCGCTCACACTCAGAGCGTAACAAATGCAGCGGCTGCATTGCAGGAGTTCGTTAATAAGTATCGTTATACCGATAATTCTTATACTTGCAAGGCTACTACGCTGAAAGATTTCAATAAGGCATTGATGGTACAGCGCCGTATCGAGTTCTGGGGAGAAGGTATCAATATGTTCGACTATAAGCGTTTACGCTTGGCCGTAACTCGTAACTATAACGGTACCAACTACAAGACTGACTTTATACGTTTGAATTCTAACGCAGGATATGTGGCTCCGTGGATGAACTACCGCATTCCTGAATCGGAATTAACTTATAACCAAGCTATCATTCTTGCTCCAGACCCATCGAGTGCTATTGTGGCGCAATAATCTATTAATATGAATTTCAAAGAAATGAAAGATATGATGAAAATCAAGACATTCTTTTATATGGCCGTTATCGGCTTAGGTTTGGGCTTGTCTTCATGCAGTGACGATGAATACCAAAGAGGAGAAGAGCCCGTTCCTTATAATATGACTGCCTATTTCTCGGCAAATAACAAGGCTGAGTATGTATTTACTCCCGAAGATGTTGCCGAATCGAGCACATTGCAGCTTGAGGTAAAGCGTCTGCAGTCGGACGATGCTGCTTCTATACCTGTTATCGTGGTAGATAAAGACGATATCTTTAAGATTCCAGCTACTGTAGAATTCAAAGCCGGAGAATCTACCGCAACTTTGAATGTAGAATATGCAGGAATTGAAGAAAAGAAGTTGTGTAAGTTTTCTATCCGCTTGGACGAGAATTTCACAGACCCTTATAAGAAGGTAGAAGGTTCTGACGTATATGCCGCATCAGTATATGTTTCAAGCTGGCGACAGATTACTAAGAACGTACAGTTCTGGTTCACCAATATCAACGATAATTATAACAACAAAATCTTCCATAACGCTAACTTCTATCAGTTGGAAGGTCAGAACCGTTTCCGTTTCGAAGATTACTTGGGTTCGGGTATCGATATGCAGTTCACTATCGTTCCTACCAAGGCTAACATCACTTTCTCGGCTACCGACCCTAATACATGGGTAGGTCGTTTGGAACCGGTAAGCAATTACATGGACGGAGGAACAGTGGCTATCGGTAGCTACTGGTGGTTTATGCAGGATGATACTTCTTTCGCTACTTGGAAGTTACCGCTATTTGACACAACAGTAAACTACATTAACTTCTATTCTAACTACATGAGCGAATTTAATTATGTAAGCGGTGGAGGTAAACAGATGACAGACAACATTTGGATAGACAATAAGTCTTACCGATATGCTATCGTTAATTTCTATTGGACTCCAGCCGACCGTACCATTGAAGTACCTGAAAATTAAAAAGAAAGATGAAACAGAATTTATTTAAATACATGATGCGCAGAGCAGGAGGTATCCTCCTGCTGACTGCCGCTTGCATGGGAGTTTTCTCTTCGTGCAGCAATGATGACGATACGCTCAATGGCAAATTAGACAAGACAAATGTCGAAGTGCTCTCACAGAGCGTCAGCTCGTTGTCTTTCACTTGGAAAGCCATAAAGAACGCTTCGCAGTATGCTTATGAGCTGAGCGATCCGGATGGGAATTTGGTGGAAAGCGGTGTTACAACCGACCTTGCCGCTTCTTTTACCAATCTGCAGCCTAACACTACATACCAATTGAAGGTATGGGCGTATGGAGCTTACGGAAGCGGATATGAAACTTCTGAGCCTATTTATCTTACAGCTACTACTCCGGCTATAGTGCAGTTAGGAACCCCAAAAGTTACAGTAGTTACATCTGGAGCTACTACTACTGCAAGTTGGAAACCTGTAGAGCACGCTAAGAAGTACGAGTACTACGTTAAGCTTAAAGGTGCCGACAAGGTATTAGAAAGCGGTACTGTTACCGATACCGAAGTAGCTCTTTACGGATTGGTTGGCGAATACGAATTAGGAGTTAAGTCTCTTACTACAAGCGAGGCTTATAGCGATTCAGAATACGACAAAGTAGAATTCAAAGTAGAAAAGAGAGAAGTATGGCGTACAGTAGGTACATTCAATGATGGTGCCGGAAACTCTTGGAAAGCTACTATCGTGGCATATAGCAACGACACTTACACCATACTTAAATGGTATGGCCATGAAGGCTACGATTTGGAATTCTCAGTAACCAGTGGTGGTAACGTTGCCGTTACAAACGCTTATAAAGATGACGGCTCATGGTATTATGTACGTACTGATGCTACTCACCATTTGACGGTACATCATACTTATCATTCTTCATTCAGCGGCAACAGCACTTCTGGTAAGATGACGATTTATAATGGTAAGGATGTCACATTTACTTGGCCTGTGCCCGTAACTGAATCATGGCGTGCCGAAGGTACTTGCAGTATACAGGGTCATAATTGGAAAGCTACTTTGGTAGCATATAGCGACGGTTCATACAAGCTGCTTAAATGGTATGGATACGATGGTTATGATTTGGAATTCTCTGTAGGTTCTGACGGTAAGCCGACTTTCCTGAATGCAGTGAAAGTAGAAAATGGTTGGTATTATATTAAGGTTGCAGCAAACTCACAGTTGGGCTTGTATCCTGCGTATCAATCTACTTTCAGCGGTAATAAGAACAGTGGTTCGTTCTCATTCTACTCTACGTATTCTGAACCTTTCAAGTTCTCTTGGTGAGGAACAACACAGCAGACTGTTGACGCACTTGTAGGTACTTATTCGCAGGTTTCTAAGGGATATGAAAAACTTACAAATACCCGTTGGCGGAATTAATTTAAGTTGATAAATATGAATAAAAGGTTGTACATATCGCTGGTTTTTTTAGTAACTTAGTGGTGATCAAAACATTAAGTTCAAACCATCGTATGTACAACCTTTATACAAAATTCGTCAAAATACTTGAGATATGCAAGCAATTCTCTGAAAATCTCGTCAATGAATCAGGTAATGTTCCACGTCGTGGTCCTGTTCCCAAGTTTACGGATTTGGAAGTGGTTTCTCACAACTTACAGGCCAGTTCTTGGTCATCAGGAACTACGCAAAAATAACGAATGGCTTGTTTGCCAGAATCATTGGCAAAAATAGTGCACTTACCATTCTGCAATACGTAAACTTCATTAACGACAAGCCCATTGGTAGAATTAAGTATGCACTGACTTAATTTCGCCAACAGGTAACTCATTGCTATTCTGTAGTAATAATCTTTGAGGAGATGAAGTAAGGTTGCGTGATAATAGACTTTCATTTTGCCTTCTTACCATACTTTTGGGATTACAATATTTGCTTTTTTAATCGCTCAAAACTGCGAGCTGAGCGCACGAAGAAATCTTTGAGTCGAAATTCTTGAGTTTTGAGCGTGCAGCGTTATGTTGTTTATATACAGTGTGTTATGCTGGTGTGAGTAGAAATGTGCAATTTTTTATAAACATAAAAGGAGCTCTTTTATAATGCAAAAGGACCTCTTTTGCATGGTAAATGTAGTCCTTTTGCATTATAGAAGGAGTACTTTTGACACAAAAAGGAGCCTTTTCTCGTCCACATTTATTATCCCTTGCGCTATCCACCTTCATAACCCATTGAATATAAACAATATAAGCAAAACGTCTCAAAACTGTCATCTGAACGCACCAAAGATTTCTTTGTGCGTTCAACTCGCAGTTTTGAGCGGTAAGAAATGCAAATATTGGATCGGAAAAGAGCGCTACCTATGTAGCGAGGTATGGTAAGATATCAATCTCCATAATTACAATTTCTTAATAACCTCTTGTGCAACAATTATAGCATCGTAGCAAAGATCACGCTCTTGCTCATCCTCAACAGAATCAATGAACTTGTCTGCCAACCATAAGATAAGCATTTTCTTTTCATCCTGATGTAGGTATTCTGCAAGCTTAATGACTTGTTTACGTTTTGCCCGTCTGTCACCACGTTCTATCTTACTGAACATAGGTGTATCAATCTCTAGTACTGCTGCCAACTGTCGCTGTAGCAGCCCTTGCTCTTCTCTGAGCTCTTTGATCTTATCTCCGAATAACATAGTTATTTATTTACTTTTGTATTATCAAGTAACAAGTCTAATTGAGCTTGTAGCTCTTCACGATTAGGGAGATAGAGTTGATACCGTGCAGCAAAAAGCTGATTATCTATACCCTGAAGAGCATACTCCATCAACAGCTCATCTTTCTTTGCACCTAAAACAATGCCAATTGGCGGATTATCATCTGGCTGGCATATCTCATTCTTGAAATAGTTCAGATAGAGATTCATCTGACCTATATCGCCATGCTTTATCTCTGCTCGCTTCAAATCAATCAAAACATAGCATTTCAGAATGGCATTATAGAACACTAAATCAACCTTAAAGCGTCTACTTCCGATAGGTATGACATACTGACGTCCCATGAATGCGAATCCTCTGCCCAATTCCAATAAGAACTGTTCCATGTTGCTCTTCAGAGCTTTCTCCAATTCAGATTCCTTGTACTGCTTTCGCTGAGGTAACCCTGTAAACTCTAACACATATGGGTCTCTGATGATATCTGCTGGTGACATGACCTGATGCCCTTCATTTGCAAGCGCAAGCACTCCTTCTTTATCAGTACTGAGTGCAAGTCTTTGAAAAAGTGAAGAGTTGATTTGTCGTTTCAGTTCTCGAACTTTCCATCCTTCTTTAATGCTTTCCTTCATATAGAATTGCATTTCCAACGAATCTTCACATTTGAGTAATTCAATATAATGACTCCAACTCAATTTGTGTGACACTGTCGCACATTTTGGGAATGCAAGATAAAATTTACGCATATATGTCAGTACTGAACGACTAAATCCACGACCATTCAGGCGTGTTAGGTCTTTGGATAGATTAACCAATAATCTATCCCCATACTTAGCCTTTGCATTTCCTCCTTGCTCAAACTCAACGATATACTGCCCAGTTAGCCAATTTGCATCAAGCAACTCGGTATTGACAGCAAGTATAGCTTTATTCTTTGCATCCTCCCAAAGTCCAGAGATTTGTGTGACAAGTCGCACATATTCGGGATCATTGGCTTGCAATTGTCCTGAATTTTGTTTGATTATATCGCTATTCTTCATATTTTTAGTCTTTTAGCGTTTCTTAAAAGAGCTAGCTTCTCTTCAATTTTATCTATGTGAACTTCTAATGCCTTTGCATAGCTTTTTTTGAAATTGTCCAGTTCTTTTGGAGTTAATAGACTTTCATCATATATAAACATCAACATTGATAATATTACAGTCTTGTTGCTTGTTATCATAGTTTTGTTTCGAATATTCCACAAGATGCCAATCCATGGATTGTTCGAAATAACCATTTCAATACTTGCATATCCTTGCATGCAACTTTCGAGAGAAATTTTCTTTCTTAGACAAGTTTCACAAATTGCTTTTACCAATTTAGGAAGAGCAACAGGTCTAAAATATAGAAGACCTCCATTATTCTTGTTCCTAAATCTGGATGCTGCAGTTGGATCAGCAGATGCACTTATATAGTCACCCATTCCTGGGAAGATGTTACAAAACTGATTCCAGAAATTACGTAAATAACCTTCGAAAGCATCAAGTTCTTCTTGTTCTGGTCTGAATTTCAAAAATTCAGAAATTTTGGTTGAATTATAGATCTTTTCTTGCTTATTGTTTCTTGACTTATAATAAGTGTAAATTATTCTATTTGTATCATAGAGTGTCAAAAGCGAAGTAAATGATTTTGTATCATTGTCAGATAACGCTTTTGACCCTTTCAGGTCAGCTTTGACATTATCATTAATAAATAAAGGGTAAGTTTCCAAAAGATTTCTCGTTACAATAGCAACTGTATCATCCTCATCTAAGGCGATTATATCACCAGGCTTAACTGGCTTTGCATACCGATTGAGTGTTGAAAAGATTCTTCTGGTTTTCTCTTTTCCTTCTTTATCATTGTGATGCCCTATAAAAATCACTGTAATAGTTTCATCCTCTAATTCAGGATTTTCTTTAATCGCTTCTCTTATGCCTTCAACTCTATGTTGACCATCGACGGGGAATATCTTTTCTTCACCATTTAATCTTAGGAATCCCATTGAATAATAGTCTATTCCTTTGAAATCAAGTTCAAGTTCGTTCCATGTCGGTTCTCCATCATATATAGCTAAGACTAGTGCATTAAAAAAATGTTCTTTTTGAGTTAAGATATAATTTTTAATGCTAACATAGTTTTTTGTAAGAGAACGTTGAATTTGGTCTCTTAAAGATGAAGATGTATATAACTCATCATCGATAGGGCTTACTCTTTCTGCTATTTGCTTAAAAGTAAATGTCGCTGTGTAATAAATTATGGATCCCATGTATCCTCTAATTGCAGGTATATCAATTGACTTCATACTTTAGAATGCTTTTTGTGGTTCTTTTAATATTATAGATTCTGGCATATCGTCATTAAATGGTGGAAGAATCGATTTGATAAGTGCGCTTTCACCATTAATTATAAAGTTGTTATCATCAGACGGATAGTATTTTACATACAATTTATCCTTCCAATATCTAAACAAACGGGGAATTAAAGGTCTTGAAGACTCCTTTTGACTTTCCCTTAGATATTCACATAACCTTTTACCAACACTTTGATTTTCTGTTGATTGTGCACGCCCAATATAGGCTAAGTATTTTTCGCAAAATGGAAGCGTATCTCCTTGAATGAAAAATATATAGATACCGCCATGTTCCTTCGTGATATTGCGAACGTCCATAGAGATATTACCATTTTCATCCAAATATTTTATATAATCAGACCACCCATCTTCATTCAGAAATTGAGCAGTCGCCTCATGACACGATTTCCATCGTTCTGGATCAAGATAGTATGTTACATCAAACAATTTAGTCTGATCATATTTTTGTAAATAAGCGGATATTTTCATAAGCTATCGTTTTACCCAAATAGCTGGCATTGCTGCCTTATACTCAGGATCTATATAATGACATTGCTGCTGAATAATGCCCCTTCGATAAATTGCTGGTTGTAAGCAGAATGTATCGAACTCCTCAAGATTAACATCATCAACAGATGTCCAATGTGGGAAAAGTAACTTAATATAAGCAGTTGCAATACGCTTTACCGCAGTAAACTCACGCATTCCTGCCTGACGATCATAATCTACAAGTTTATCAAACAGCTCACTATAGATATTCTGAACTCGAAGGTTATGCATAATCTCGGAGAAGTATTCCATGTTCATTGTCCAGCCCTTGTAAATCATACTTTTATTGATTCGTGGTAGATACCAACCTTCGATGAAGCAATGGAATCGATCGAGTAGCGCAGACTCTCGAAAATTGTCTGGCAACGCATCAAAATATCTCTTGTTCATAGGCTTTCTGTCCTCCGTAAGAGGAATGTTACCCATTAACATTAAACCACATTCCGATGTAAATTCCTTATCTCCAATTGTTGCCTTACCTTGTTCAAGATATGATTTCAGCGCACCTTGCAACTCTGCAGGTTCTTGGAATACTATTGTCTGAATCTCATCAAATGTACAGAAATCATGATTCTTCAATATGCCAGACTGGTCTTTGGCCCTATCATAGAACAGCTTAGCACGTGTAACCTTACCACCACTAACCAGCCATCCGTACTTGCTTATATTATTGAATACATATGATTTGCCTGTTCCTTTTGGTGCAAGTTCTACGACATTAAGACGTGGCTCCACAAATAACAAAAGTCGAGTAATGAACTCTAGTTTTTGATGCATTGTTTCAAAAGAGTCTGGTTCATACTCCATTGATGAGATTATTAAGTCAAGCCATTCAGGAGTTGTGAAGTTCTTCCTGACATTCTGAACAAAGCTCACATCAACAGTCGTGTAGGGCTTAAACGGTTTGAAATCAACCATCTCTACATGACTTTTCTTACCATCATCATCAGGTAAAAGACACATTTTAATAATGCCCCACATCTCGCCATCAACCAACTCGGGATGTTTCGAGGCTACATGCTCTGGAATTTGTCCTTCTCGTTCCTTGATGCCAAGATCTGGAATTCCAAAACGTCGAACATTGTGCACCAAATCAATATTGACGGAAAACCTCGTTAGCAAGGTTATATCCTGTCCCGATATTAATTGACTACGGATGTCACCTGCAGGCATAACCCTATTAAGAAAAGATGTGAGTCCATTTTTATCTACATCTTCTCCATGAGCATATTTCTTAAGGAGATAATCCTTTACAAACGATGGCAAGTTGCGACCTGCAAACAAATTGCCAGTAGTTGCACTATCTTTATATAAAGCTTGTGCCCCTAAATATGTCTGTACTTTCTGAACTATATTTGCATTCATATTTTAAAAATCAAATAGGTCGTCTTCTTCAACGGCCATCTTTATTGTAAACGTATCTTCTTTTTCCCAAGTGCCAATTCTTAGTTTTACCTTTGTTACATCCTTAACAAGAGGTAATCTTGCACTTGTAAAGATGCATCCATTGGCATTTAGAGTGTAATTCTTGTTATCATACTCAATAAATGGAGTCTGATTTGATTCTAATCCTACAATCTCATATTCAATAACAGGATTAGCTTCTTCAACCTCAAACGACTTGAGTGATGCACGCCATTTTGCAACATTCTTCTCTGGAGAGATAATCATGATAGGAACCAACTGCTCTTCAGGGGTGCAACCACCATGACAGCCCATACCCTCTGGGATTTTTGCCATGAGCGATTCGTGTCGCAATGCACAAAGACTTATTGTTTTGTTGTCTGGCATCCTAATTACATCATATTTTTCGTCTTCTACTACAGAAGTCTTACTGTGTATAGTGGTTTCTGCTACTAGTCCATAGTGATCTGACTTATATCCCTTTAAATTGTACCCTGGCAGAAGTTGAGACATATATGATATTCCGTGATCAGATACAATAGCAAGCTTTACTCCAGGGTGTTCTGTAAGGAACTTGTGTATAGCTTTTCTAACTGTCTCAAGATCATCTATGATGAATTTTGGATAAGTTCTGCATGTATGAGCTATTTCATCCAAATCTCCAGTTTTCTCAAACAAACCTCCTGATAATTGTTGGATATCAGCTTTATTGATGTCTGTTCTTGTTGGTACCTTTGCTGTGGCAACATATACTTCATTCAGATAATATCCATCCGATTCATGTTCCTTTACTATTTGACTGATAAATGGAATCCAATCCACACCAAGTCCATCAATCCACAAGTAGTTTTGAATGTCAGACCGTGCGCTCAAAAGAGTTCTTGTCGTTGAGAACTTGTTTGTCCACTTAAAGTGCTCAATGTGGTTTTTATTCTTTGTCTGAATATAGTTTTTAATATCGTCTGAATATTCATTGCGGATTTTTGCTTCCTTATATTTATCCATGTAATCGAGAACCCATGGATCCTCTGCGGAGGCAACTGTTTTTGCAAGATAGTAGTACAAATCTGGAAAGATAGACATCAATTCTTCCTTTGACAGCTTGCCATTTTTATACCACTTTATTATGAGAGCCTTTTCTGCATATGACATGTTTGACACATATTTACAGGCAGACAATATGCCATTCTTAGTCTCAATACCATTGATTTTTGTAATGAGATAGTCTTGAACATCTGGTGTTAGTTCCATCCCATTCTTAGATCCTTGAAGAAGCCCTTCACGACGTTCTTCAATATAAGATTCTGGATCGTCTAAACTAAAAATAGTCAGTGCTAGAGCTTTTGCAAAAGCTGTATCACTATATCCATCAAGGCGTTGGAGTACACGGCAAATATAGCCTTTATCACAGAACTTTTGGACATAGTACTTTGCAAGAAGCCATCGCATAAATGGCTCCTTGTGTTTAAACCATGTCTCAAAGAATATTTTATAATCAGCAAGATTGTATATGCCAAACTGCTCGTTGAAGAATTGTTCAAATCTAAAATCAACAATGTTTACCTTTGATGCCAATATACTCCAATAGACATCGTCTTCCTCGCAATATGGAATACAGTCAACGTCAAGTTGCAAACCATTTGTTAGGAACTGGTAGGCATTATCGCAAATACAAAATGTAAATGCATTATCAGGCTTGGCATATCCTCTATGCGAGAAGATTGATTTTGAAGTACTTATAATATTTTGCTTCAATTCTGGATATCTCCAATAGCCAAGCCATTCTGTGAGCGTGCTCGCAATATTGTATTTTGACTCCAAGCCTTTGACTTTATAGGTTGTGCCATTGGTCATAATTAGACGATAATCCAATTGTCTGTCTGCGTTATGATAATACCAGATGAATGACTGTGAGTCATCGCGGAAATGCTGCATTTTTCCTTCCTGACCAACAATCGGAATGTATATTCTTTGCTTATGATTAAATCCTTCTTTCTCAGTATCAAATCCTTTGATTGTAGAAATCAAAGCATCAAACTCAAACTTCTCCTTATTATTGTCATAGAATCTTGCCATCTCAGAAAATGGCATAATGATTCTATACTCACTAGGGGTTGACCTAATGAGTTGAAGTATCTTCTTTGCCAACCTATCATGAGGCATAAAGACATCTGGATACTCCTCATCCATCCAATCTTCTAATCGCTGAATATTGATGTGTGGTAAATGCGACATGTCTTCCACAAACATACAGCAATCACGAAAATTGTCGAATAAGACAAATCGTACTGGGAACCTATTTGCAGTACTTGAGCCATCGCCTTTAATATTGCGATCAGCACGGACTGTACAAAGCAGTTCCTCAAAGTTGGAGAAGGTCTTTAACATATACTTTTATTTTAATATTGTATCAATAATCGTGTCATATCCTAAGTTACACAATCCATATAAGATTCGTTTTGCTTCGTCAATATTTGATATCGACTGAATACGAGCCTTTGCTTTCGAGAGTTTCTCATTATATGCAACTGGAGGCTCTGTAACACCTGTTCCAGAATCTTTTTCATCTGGCTTGTTTGATGGGGTTGAATCTGTAGGGAGTAGACTCAGCTTCCAGTTCTTTAACTGTTCGATAACAGCAGCTTCTGTCCATAGGCCAACTACAGACTCCATGTGTTGACGGATATATTTTAGCGCAGCATCATAATCACTCTCTTGAAGATTCACAATAGAATCTGTCAGCAGATAATGGCGAAATCCAATCTCAAAGTTGTTCTCTTCCTCATAGTTTAATAGAGACATATATTCAAACTTAACTTCTGTAATTAAGCTGTCTGTTTCAACCATCAATGCAGGATTCTTTGTACCAACTTCTGTATATATCGTAATGATATCATCTGTCAGCTTTGATATTTTATCTTTGCAGCTTAAGGCTTGAAGTTTATCACAATACTTAATTGCCCAAAGAGGGAAGCCCACTTGTGGACAAAAACCATTACGAAGAGCCCATCGAGCATCTGTCAAACTGGAAACATCCTTATAATCCTTAAGCTTGCCAAGTTGGAACATAGAGATTAATCCCTTTGCAATTGAACCTTCTTCCTTTGTTTCAAATTTTACATCGACTTTATGGATATTACTAGAGGCACCATCCCAAATCTTAAAGGTGTCATCTATTAGTTCTTGCATTCGCTGTGCGTTGATTGGCTTTCCTGTTGTATCAAATACTTTATCAACGTAAGGACGCAATGCAAATGCTAACATACCATAACCGGCGTGAGACTTAAACAAGCCATAAGGTGGCATTGTCAACTCCTCAAATTTTTCTGCAAAATTAAATATATTTTGCTTGTCTGTATGATCAATCTTGGATTTTACATATTTTGATACTACAAAGAGAGGGTGCTTAGTGTCAATACCAGACTTAAACTGAAGGTTATCGTCTACACTATCTTGCAACAATAATTGAATGTGCTTAGCAGGACCGGTACAGCGAGAACTAATCTCATCCTTCGTACTAAATGATAAAACTGTGTCCGCAGATTTATTAGAGAACTGTTTAACCCAACATGTAGATGGGGCCTTTAAACGCAGTATCTCTAAAGATTCTGGCCCTGATGAGAATATGGTGGGAGCAATGCTACTATTAATTATACTTGGCAATGTACGTGAAGAAATTACAGAACTCTGTCCCTTCAGATAAATAGTACATGTACCAGAAGAAACATTTTTCATCCAATCACTGATTATCGCTTTGGCATTATCTGTATGTGATTTCGTTTGTTCAGCATAGCCATGTTTTCCAGAACACACTGCATTTGCTTGATATTCAATAAATCGATCAAACTCAAGTGGTTCTAGCGTTGTATCGAAAACCACGAATGCTATATTCTGGAATCGTTCATCAGCCATAGCTTTTGTAGCAATATCCTTAAGAGATGCAAGTTCAGTATTAGAACGAGCCATCATAAGTGCAAGGTATATTTCGTATGATTCTGAATCCTTATACTTTATTTCAATATTGTGCAAAAGTGAATATTCATTACTATTCTCTGAATAGAAATCAAATGAAAGCGGACGATTAACTAACTTCATTTTTTTATCAAACTCTTTTCTTGCAGTATCTCCATAATTTAAGATCTGTGAAGTGTATTTAAATTCCTTTTCAAGAAGTTGTTTTTTTATTTCCTCTATTTCTTTTGTATCAAGAGCAGAGAAGCGAATTTCATAAATACCTTGTGGTGAGCGCTGAACAACTCCATCAGTATTTATCCAAGTAAGAATATCGTCAATAATATCGTCAATAGGAGTTCCTACATACATATTTCGGATATTCTCCTCGCTTGGAGTCACAGTTTCATTTGCTGCCAAATTATTGAATGCATTGAGAAGCAGAATGGATTTAAATACTGCAAGATATTCTTTACCCTTCTTTGTTACATGGTTCTTGTACGAGTTAAATCGTTCTGTAACTACTCCATACTTTACAGTTTTGTTATTGAATTCTTCAAGTACGAAATCCCATAGATAATCCGCTGTTATCATTTGACCTTGTTCAAAGAATTGTTCATTATCCAAAAAGTCACGAATAGCCGGATTACTACCAAGGAATTCAAAAACACTTCTAGAAGACGATCCTACTTCACGGGCATAATAGGTAGCTAAATTAGCTGTTGCAGGGTGTACGGGGAAGAGGGATTTGAGATCTTCAAGTGTTTCCATGGGATTGTTAGACGTTTGTGCGTACTTCTCATAGACTTCTCTCATTTGAGCAAAATACTTATCCGTCATCTCATGGTATAATACATAAGCCGGATTTGTACTATCCTGTTCATGCATAAACTTCCGAGACATAATTTTGAATGCAGATACAGGCTCCATATTATAGTGCATGTAATGATATCTTCCTGTAGTTTTTGTGCGTTCGTCAGCCTTCAATTTATCTAAAGCTGAAGGATGTGCAATGTGGAAGATATATGAATTGTTGCTGGAACGCATTGTAGCTTCTGTTAGTTCCTGGAGGCCAACCAATAATGATGCACCAATATCAAGATCCATAACATCCGTAAACTCATCCCAAATTAGAAAGATTCCTTTATAATCTGTTGTCTTAGCAAGTTTGTCTTGAACCTCAAAGAACCATTTACATAGATTTTCCTGCTCAAGTCTGACATGAAGGCCTGAGTTCCTAAGTGCATTCTTTGCCAATGAAAGAACGGCAGAAGAAGCATCTTTGTCTTTTAATTCTTTGATGAGTTTTTTACGGTCAGGAGCATAAGACTGTAATTCAGAGTCACTGCTTATTATTGTATCCCATATGACTGGATTCTTTTCTATATTAGCAATATAGTTGTCAAAATCAGTCTGGACAGTCACATCTAAACCTGCCTCATGTAAAGCTTGGGTAACATGAAGTTGAATTTGTAATGAAAGATCATCCCTATTTGATATTGAGCATGGGCCATACATCGTCACTGGAAATAATCGTGTATTTTCGCGCAAAGCATATAATGCTTCTCTTATAATAGAATATTTATCGGCACCATATTCAACGCTGATATAATCTTCTATTTCTTGGATAGGGTCACATAATAAATGTTTAATTACAGCTGCTGCATGGCTTTTGCCAGTACCATATGTACCTTCCAGCCAAAAAGAGCGATGTTCGTCAACAACCTTATTGCTGACGGAACCTATAACCTTTTGCAAGATTTCATTGAACTGCTCATTTGGAATGAAGTTTTTCCATTCATTGCTTTCTTCAGTTTGTATATTGTACGCGGACTTTGTTTCACGAATCCGTATTGCATCAGAATATCTTTTGGCCATAATCTATTTCAAAAAGTTGTTTACTAATATTGTTCGGAAATACTCTTGCATCTGTTGTTCCTGCAGCAAATCCCACAGTGCATTATCTAAATAAGCATACTCAACATTTTCACGAATAAGCTTAGCAGAAGGTGTATGAGTTTTTATTCTTGCCTCTTTCCACTTTAGATGAAAGAAATCCTCGTTCTCAAGGAAATACATGGGATATTGATATGGAGTTGTTGCCCCATATGATTTTTGTAATTCCTCATATTTATTCTTTATTCTAGTGATTTCGATTCTGTTATCTGTTTCTAGACAACAAATTAATTCTATCACTGAAAGCAACAGCAAAGGCTTTGCTATGTTAACATTACCTTTGCTAATAGCACAATGCAGAGAACTAAATGCATCCTTGTAGAAAGAAACTATAATTTGATTCATATTTCTTAAAACAGTTTTTTTAAGACATCAAGGGGTGATAATCCTTCTTGTAGAGTTATATGATTTAATCCCATACTCAAGTTGGCAACAAGTATCCTATCTTTTGCCGAATTAAGAGTTCTTAGCCCTTTTTCAAATTTTTCCTTTGATAAACAGAACTCTCGAGCTACTCCGTTTCGACAATCATCATCGTAAAAATCCTGTACTCTTAGTGATCTTGTGCCATTTGCATCAGCAAACTTGTACAAAGAGTATGCTAAGGCAATTTCTGATAAGTCTTTATACTCGTATCTAATAAGATGATTCTTATCATATTCGGCACCTTGACATAAAGTTTCACCACAAGGAGAATATTTGAACACCTGCATAAGCGCTTGAAATGCATAGTCAATGGTGTTTTTTGAGAAGGACGATGAAAAGTAATCATATGCAAGTTCAGATAGGCGCGCACGGTCGAAAGCGTGATCCTTACTGATGTTATTTACGAACCAACCTACAAGTTCTGAATTATAGACAATATTTATCCAAATTAATGACCAAATTAATTCTGGGTCATTAACCATGTTATCAATACAAAATTGGCCAAACTCAGTTAATATATTCTTAGAATCAATGATTTCTGCATCTTTTAACCATGCTTTGAAGCTCGGAACTTGTTTGTTTCCGAGAGAACTGTTGCCTACTATCCAGAATGTAACTTGGGGGTCGGCAAAAAATTCAGAAACCCATTCTTCTCGAATGCCAAAAGTACCATACTTTGATATATTGCCAGATTTTGTTTTATTTTCCATACTTTTAACTAAAGAATCTGCAACAATACAGCCATGCTCATGAAAATCAAGGCAGTTGTGGCAGTGTATACATTTTGATTTATCAATTTTAACTTCAGGATAAACAGAGAGAGCTCCTGTAGGACATTCCACTTCACATACTTCACAGCTTATACAATAAGTTGTTTTATACAATACACGTTTTAACGCTTTTACAAGCATTATTTCAGACGCATTATATAGTGTAAATGTGTAATTGAAATCATCTTTATAATTAATCTCAAACGCGTAAATCTTTTTTTTATAATTGAATTCTCCATGGGCAACATTTCCATTCCTCATTATTGTGTAGTCACAAATTGTAATGAGCCATTTCTCAATGTCAACCTTTGCATTACTTATTGATGCGACTAAATGCGGAGTGCTCTTAATAAATTCAACTGACGATTTCTGCGAGACGAAATTTCCACTAGCTCTTAGCCTCCATTTACGCTCCTTTATATATTCATCCAAATTTGGAATTTTACGTTCCTTAGCAATAGAAACTATTCTGGAAAGAAATGGATTCAAATTGGATTTATATCTATTATTCACAATCATATCATCCCATGGAGATGAAAATGGACAGAAGACACAACCAATACGAGGTTTCCCAGTTCTGTAGGCTTCGTTAATTGTAAGGTTATATCTGAACAAATAGATAAAGATCTCTGTAGTATTCCATTTAAGAATAGGTCTAGCATTCGTCACAAAAGAATGTTTCACCCCCTTACCTATACGCTCATAGCTTGAACGTTTTATGCTTTCTTCAGACCTAACACCTTCAAAAGCTAACACTTTTGCTTGCTTATTAGAATTTGGGAGTTTGAGCAATCTATATAGAGGAGCTGTTTTCATAACAGCACAACACCATCTATGCTTGTCGCTCGGCGAACCTATTTTATCCCAATAATTGAGCACGGACTCGTGATTCTTTGCGGTACGAAACTTCAATGTTGGGAACTGCTTGTGATAGTATTTTTGCACTTCATCATACAATTCAATAGAACTTGGTAGTTCATAACCTGTATCTGAATATATAACCTGAAAAGCATCAGGTGGAAGTGCGCGAGTACAGAGGTCAAGTACAACTTGACTATCTTTTCCACCTGAAAAAGATGCGAGAAAAAAATCTATCTTTCCTCTATAAAACAGAAATGAATATCTCCGCAAAAGGTAACTAAACATT
>ERZ1026858.352-NODE-352-length-25322-cov-26.045197_pt1 | contig 25322 bp, 27 predicted proteins | sample MGYA00380159_ERZ1026858 | MGnify/ENA primary metagenome ERZ1026858 (study PRJEB33269, sample SAMEA4719795) | human gut metagenome | biome: human-associated habitat; feature: organic feature; material: feces | place: Cameroon | collected 2013-10 ...
GGAGATGTGTATAAGAGACAGATATAATATATATAGCATTCTACTTCTAATATGGTTTTATTGCTTTCCGTGCATATTTTCCGAATTATTTTATAGAAATAATTATAAATTTTAATTTTGTGAAAAAATATGTCGAAAAACTTGCATGATTTAATTAATTATATGTATCTTTGCAAGCAGTTATATAAAATGTTTATTAACTGACCATATTTAATTTACTAAGTACTAATAACTAATTAATATTTATAACTACACTCTCTATGAAAATCAAATTCATTCCTTTATTGATGATGCTGTTGAGTCTTTCAGAATCATCGTAGATGTTGGTTTTGTCCAGTGATGTTCACCTATCAACTTAAACAAATCTAAATCTAACAATATGAAATTTATTAACTTTAAACTCGGACTTGTGGCGATAGCTGTAACGGCATCTCCACTCGGCTCATTTGCTACGACTGCCGCTAATCCTGCAGTTGTGAATTTATTACCCCCCCAGCAGGCATTAATTGTACTGGTGTAGTGCTCGACAATAATGGCGAGTCTGTTATCGGAGCTAGCGTGAAGGTAGTTGGTACAAAGAATGGAACCGTCACGGATATTGACGGTAGATTTACCCTTTCTGATGTTGCAAAGGGTGCAACAATCGAGGTTTCTTATATTGGTTATTCTCCATTACAGGTGAAATTCAACGGTACTCCGTTGACAATCACCATTAAGGAAGATTCCAAGGCTCTTGATGAAGTGGTGGTAATGGGTTATGGTGGTAGCCAGTTGCGTTCAAAACTTACCAACTCTATTGCAAAGGTTGATAATTCGACCTTAAATACAGGTGCACATACCAATCCTGCACAAGCTTTGTCTGGTGCGGTGGCAGGTTTGCGCGTTCAGCAAACTAGCGGCAATCCGAAAGCTGCTCCTACTTTGGTGTTGCGTGGCGGTACCAACTTGGATGGCAGTGGTTCTCCGTTAATCATAGTTGATGGTGCTGTTCGTGAATCATTAAGTGATGTGAATCCGAGTGACATTGAATCAATGGAAGTCATGAAGGATGCCGGTGCTACAGCTATTTATGGTGCTCGTGCTTCTAATGGTGTAATTTTGGTAACAACAAAGCGTGGTTCAGAAGGTCGTACTGAGATTAACTTAAAGGCTAAGGTCGGATTGAATTTCTTCCATAGCCAGTATGAATTCTTAAATGCACACGATTATCTGTACTATATGCGTTCGGCTTTCCATCGTTCTTCACATATTTGGCAAGACCAGAATGGTGGTTGGCACGGATTTGCAAGCGATGCTACATTATCAGGCACTCAGCCTTATGGTACAGGTAACCGTTATTTCGACGAAAACGGTAACGTATTGAATGGTAATAAGGATAATACTGCTGTATGGGGTGTTATGAACTATGCTGATAATCTTGCATTTCTTCTGAAGCAAGGTTGGCAAACTATGGATGATCCCGTAACAGGAAAAAAATTGATATATTGTGATAATCAGCTGAGAGACTACAATATAAATACACCAGCCGTTAGCCAGGACTATAACTTGAGTTTCTCTGGCGGTAGCGATAGAGGTCATTATTATGCCAGCATGGGTTATAACCGTTCGGAAGGTAACGCTGCGAACAACTGGTACAGACGCTTGAACTTGACTTTCAATGCTGATTATAAGATTAAGCCTTGGTTGATTTCAAATTCTTCATTCTCAATCACCGATTCCAAGTGGGACGATGGTGGTGCAGGCTATGCTGGTGAAGGCAACTTCTTCAGTACAACTTTGTCTGTTCCTCCAACATTCCGTATAAAGAGTCCTGACGGCGATTGGTTGGCAGGTCCTGCCGTGGCTTCATATGCACGTGGTTGGACTACCGTTAAGGTTTACGAAGATGCGTTGAAAAACGACAATAATATGCGTAAGCTTAGCTTGAGCCAATCGTTGACTTTCAAGATTTTGAAGGGTCTTGATTTCAAGATGACAGGTACTTGGTACTATTTCGATGATGACCGTGAATCATTCAAAGGTGACTACATCATAGCTACAGGACCTAAGTATGATACTCGTCATCAGACTTCTAACAAGCACGATCGTCTGTTGGACCAGACTTATAACGGAGTATTGAACTACCAGACAACTATTGCTAAGGATCATTCTATCAATGCTATGTTTGGTACTGAATATTATGATTCGTACAAGCGCGGATTCTCTGCCAGTGGTTATGGCTCACCGTTGAGTGATTTCCAGGATTTGGGTTACACTTCTACAGCTGCAGGTGTACGTGTTATCGATTCATGGCACTTCCGTCAGCGCATTCTTTCGTTCTTTGGAAGAGTGAACTACGACTATAAGTCAAAGTATCTGTTGAGCTTGGTAATGCGTCGTGACGGCTATTCAAAGTTGCCGAAAGACAATCGTTGGGGTACTTTCCCTGGTATTTCAGCAGGTTGGATTTTGACGCGTGAGGCCTTTATGGAGCCTTATACAAATATCCTTTCGTATGCAAAATTGCGTGCCAGCTATGGTGCTAACGGTAATGTTTCGGGTATTCTTGATGCTAATGGTAATGTTATCAAGGGCTTGGATTACTATACTGTGCAGGGTTCATATGGTATTATGAAGAATAGAAGTAAGAGAACTGTTGCTAACTATAACGGTAAAGTACCATTGATGTTGAATGATCTGCCTAATCCGGCTATGCGTTGGGAGAAGTCATATACGTTTGAAACTGGTTTTGACTTGGGATTCTTGAACAACAAGTATATCTTGAATTTCACCTATTACAACCGTCACACACAGGATAAGTTTGCTGAAATCACTTTGCCATCGCATAGTGGAGCCTCTTCTTTCCTCTCGAACAACGGCGAGATTCAGAATCAAGGCTTCGAGTTGGAGTTGACTGCGAACTTGTTGCGTACTAAGGACTGGAAGCTGACTTTCAGCATGAATACTGCATATAACAAGAATAAGATTGTATCTTTGCCATATAATGGATTGCCGAACAATATGCAGGATGCATATCAGGTATATACCGGTCGCAAACTTGCCGATGGAAGTTATGAGAAGAAATGGGTAGGCGGATTGCAGGAAGGTCGTGAGTATGGTGTAATCTATGCCTTTAAGTCAGAAGGTCTCTATCGTAGTGAATCAGAGATTCCTGGCAATTTGATTGATCGCTCTACTTATACTGAAAACGGCGCCGACGCAAAGGTACTTTATGGTCCTGAAGCATGGGCTAAGTTGTCGGATGCAGAAAAGATGAAGGGACTTCCAATCCAGCCGGGTGACGTGAAGTGGAAAGACGTTAATGGTGATGGTGTAATTGATGATTACGACCGTGTGAAACTTGGTAATACAATTCCGCACTGGACAGGAGGCTTCAATGTGAATACTTCATGGAAGGGACTTACATTGAACTGCCGTTTCGACTATGCTTTGGGCTTCTGGGTACACGATTGGAAGACACCTTGGATAATGGGTAACATGCAGGGTACTTTCAACTCAATATCGTTGGTAAAGGACACATGGTCTGAAGATAATCCGAATGGTAAATATCCGGTTTATGGTTGGGCTGACTTCTTAGGCAAGCGTAACTACGACCGTATTTCGGACATCAACTGCTATAGGGGCAACTATTTGGCTGTACGTGAAATCAACTTGTCTTATTCATTGCCTAAGTCATTGATTCAGAAATTGGGTATGAGTAAGGTTGACTTCTCGGTAACTGCTCAGAATCTGGGCTACATTACTGCAGCTAAGAACATGGCTTCGCCTGAATATGGCGTAAGTCAGAATGGAGGTTATCCGTTGCCTCGCTCTGTTGTATTTGGATTAAATGTAACATTCTAAACGACTATCAAAATGAAAAAGCAATTATATACAATTTTATTGGCTGGAGTAATGGGCTTGAGTGCATGCGATTCACTAGATTTGGCCCCTAAAGATTACTACGGCTCAACCAATTTCTGGAATAAACAATCGCAGGTTGAAATGTATATGACAGGATTGCATGCCGATTTGCGCGAGAAATACCAGATGCCTGTTACTTTAGGTGAATTCCGTAGCGAACTCCTGATAAGTGATGTGACTTCAATGGGCGAAGGTGTGTACGGACCTCCTATGACCAACAATTTGCTTACCAAGGATAATACTGGTATTGAAGATTGGTATGGCTTGTATCCCAACATTATGCACATCAACCTCTTCATCAAGAATGTAGATCGGGAGTTGGGCTATATGTCTGATGCAGATAAGGCTTTCTTCCTGGGACAGGCTTATGGTATGCGTGCCTATTATTATTTCTATTTGTACCGGACTTTCGGTGGTGTTCCTCTGGAAACCGAACCGAAAATAGTAGAGGGCAATATCGACGTTACTCAGTTGTACAAAGAACGTGCGACACCTCAGGCTACACTCGAATTCATTAAGGCTGACATCAACAAGTCGGAGGAGTGTTTCGGACGTACTGGTAAGAAGGTGGTTGACCAATACGAATGGTCTTACTATGCAACAGAGATGCTGAAGGCCAAGGTTTATATGTGGGCAGCCAAGGTTACTACAGGTTTGTTGGATGATAATATAGAAGGCGACCAGATAGCTTCGTTGAATGCGCCTGATGCCAATAATCAAGATCTGCAGACTGCCAGAAAGGCTTTGCTGAACATTAAGGGCAATTACGGATTGTTGCCTAACTTTGCCGATTTGTGGAGCTCGGACAAGAAGACCTGCAGAGAGATGATTCTGTCTTTGCGCTTCGATAAGAATGAAACTACAAACTGGGGAGCCAACTGGTTCTATAACGTAGCTTTGTTTACAAATGCTACTGATCTGGAGGGCAATCATTATAGTGGTGATCCTTTGGGTCTTCTTGCAGCTGGTCCGCTTCGTTACGAATACAAGACAGCATTCATTGATATTTACGACCAGGCAGACAAGCGTTTGGATGCTACTTTCTTCCAGTATCTGTTTGAAGGAAGAACTCGTGGCGCTTGTTGGAAGAAGTTGATGGGACAGAATGCCAGTGGTTCGCATTACTACGATTCAGATGTTCCATTGTATCGTTATGCTGACGTGTTGCTTATGTTGGCTGAATGTGAAAACGGCTTGAACAATCCTCAAGGTTGCGCCGATTACTTGAACGAGGTACGTCAGCGTGCTTATGGTGAAGCCTTTGCTGCACATAAATATACAGCTGGTGCCTTTGCTGAAAATGAATGGGCTATTCTGCAGGAGCGCGACAAGGAGTTGGTAGGTGAAGGTAGCCGTTGGTTCGATTTGCTCAGATTGCGTGATGCTAATGGCAAGCCGTTCGTGTTCTCTGCCAAGGCACATTACGGAAGCGATGCTCCTATACTGAACGAGAAACAGACCTACATGATGTTGTGGCCTGTTAACGTTGAGGTACTGAATGGAGATCCTAAGTTGAAACAGACGCCGGGATACGATCGTTAAAGTACTGAATGGATAATCTCTGTATTCTCAGATGCTGGGATGTTTGAATAAAGTTAGGTTGTGCTTGGGATTCTCAAGCACAACCTTTCAACCCGATAATATAGTAATACAATAAATATACAATGAAAAGATTACTAACTTTACTCGGCTTTTTGGGATGTATGGCTGGTAGCTGTGCTCAAGATACAGTTTCGCAGAACTATCCTGTGAATCACGCCAACCGTGCTGACGGACGCGAAATCAGCACCTATGCTATAGTACACGAGATGTTGAAGCAGACAACTCCTCGTTGTGCTTACAAAGAAGGCATGTCGAAGACCGAATTCAAGGCATGGCAGAACAGTCTGAGCAATGCGATGGCAGACTTGATGAACTTTCCTGAGGTGAAGGGGCAGCCTGCTCCCAAGCGCATCAGTTCGGAACCTCGTGACGGTTATACGCTCGAAAAGTGGGAATTCTATCCTATGCCTAAGGCTGTTGGAACATTCTTGGTTTTGCGCCCCGACAATGCCAAGAAGCCGCTACCTGCTGTGTTGTGCATACCAGGTTCAGGCCGTACAAAGGAAGGATTGGTTGGTGAGCCTGGCGTTGATGCCAAATTCAATGAAAATTACAAAGACCCCAAGGTGTGCATGGCGCTCGATATGGTCAAGGCCGGTTATATAGCTGTAGCTGTAGATAATGCTGCTGCAGGTGAGACTTCCGACTTGGAACGTTTCAAGAACGGTAGCAACTACGACTACGATGTCGTATCGCGCTTCTTGCTTGAAATGGGTTGGCATTGGTTGGGCTATACGTCATTCCTTGATATGCATGTGTTGCAGTGGATGAAACAGCAACCTGATATTCGCAAGGACCGTATTGTGGTAAGCGGTTTCTCGTTGGGTACCGAGCCAATGATGGTTCTGGGCGCATTGGATAAGGACATCTACGCTTTTGTGTACAACGACTTCCTGTGTCAGACTCAGGAACGAGCATTGGTTATGACAAAGCCCAATGCTAACATGCGTCGTCCATTCCCTAACTCCATCCGTCATCTCATCCCAAATTACTGGCATTACTTCAACTTCCCGGATGTGGCAGCATCGCTTGCCCCGCGTCCAATTATCTTCACAGAAGGAGGATTGGACCGCGATTTCCATCTTGTACAATCGGCATACCGAACAAGTGGGAAACCCCATAATGTTGAGTGTCATCATTATCCCAAGTTTGCCGATCCTGCCAACCGTAAGGATGTCAAGGCATTGCAGGAAGGAATGGATGCGCCCACATTCTTCAAGTCGGCAAACGTAGATCCGCCATCGCATTATTTCAAGCACGAGCTGATAATGCCATGGCTGAAAAAAGTATTAGGACAATAGTTTTCAGAGATATTGGTTTTGTTTTTCTCTTCATTTGGGAGAGGAAAGTTTATAGATGGTTTATATGGTTGGGGAGCTAATTCTTATTTAGCTCCCTTTTTTTATGACTTCGCTTGCGCTATATTATCTTTGCACACGCTATACATTACCCTTGCATATTCTATACATTACCCTTGAATTCTCCGTTCCAAGTCTTTGAACGTGCGTTCCGTGACACTGAACGTACATTCCGTGACACTGAACGCACATTCCGTGACACTGAACGGAACTTTATATCGTAATCAAGGCATTAGTGTTTCTATATTGACTGTACATATAATCAATATATAGCAAGTGTTCTTTGGCTTGTTAGCATTATTTTATTAACTTTGTCGCTATGAATTATAAAGTTCAGCGTTATTTGCATTGGTTGCGCCGTATCAAGTATTGCCGTGGTTTTGGCGTGCAGTCGCCCTCGGCTTATCGGTTTATCCGTTATGTCATCAACGAGCATTATCCTTATTATGCTTACGATGAGTTGCGGAAGGAGCTGCCACGTCTTGATTCGCTGACACGCAAGCGTATGGAACTTTATTTTCGTGTAGCCAACTTCCGTCAGGCTTCGCTGTGGCTCGACTACAGCAGGCGTGACGATACAATCGCAACCTATGTGGGGCGAGGATGTAATGCCACACGAGTCAGAAACATAGCCGACTCGCAGCAACCTGTTTCCGGCGATAAGATAGAAGTGTTGCGTATTTGTCCGATAGCAGGATGTGAGTCGGTGCTCGCAGCCGCGCTAAAGCAAGCAGACGACCGCACCTTATTTATTATAGAGGACATAGGCTACAACGACACTGCCAAACGCATGTGGCAGAAATTGCTTGAGAGCGACCTTACAAGCGTAAGCTACGACCTGTATTATCTCGGTATTGCCTTTTTCGACCGTAAGCGCTACAAGGCTAATTATGTAGTGAATTTCTGATTGCATTTAAGTATCACCAAATATATATTATTATGAAGAAGTTACTTTTACTATTGTTCGTTTTTCTGCCATTGTTTGCAAATGCACAGGCTACAATTCAGGAGATACCCGAGTGGAATTTGGATCAGGCTCTTAACAATTGCAAGAAGGTTGTTATGCATGCTTATTGTTGGATAGAAAGAGGAGTGGAAACTGACGGCCCAATAACCGAAGAGGAAATTGTATTGTGGTGGGACTATCCATATGGAGGGTGTGACATTTATTTTAAGGCGAAGAAGTATGCAAACTTTAAATCGCGTCCGTTAAAAGTTAATAAGAAGTATATTGATGAGGGATTTCTTGCGTATGAATTTCTGGATAATAATGGTTGGCTATTAGGCGTGACTTTTAGTAGAATGTATACTGAAATGCATCCAAATGCAGATAGATTGTACAATGGTGTTTTAATACGTAGGGAGATAGAAAAGCCAGTAGGTTATAGGATCCTTTCTGTAGATTTCTATAACGAGGCAGGGGAGTGTGTAGTAAGGGGTTATGACCCTAATAATGCGAACGACATAGACTCTGGTAATCTTCTGCAGTGCTTCATTGAGCGTATGTATAAGCGTTACTTATAAATTATTATCGAGAAGCTATGAAATTGTATACTAAACTTGGAGATGACGGCTCAACGTCGCTTTATGGCGGTCGCCGAGTGATGAAGGACGACATCCGCATTGAGGTAAGTGGCGAGATTGACGAGCTGAACGCCCATATCGGTTTGCTGTCTGCAATGGTTGAAGGCGATGCGATAGAAATGCTCAACGAGATACAGGCCAGATTGTTTATAGTTGGGGCGAGTCTGTCGTCAGCTGTGGTTAAGGGTAGTTGGCGGGTAGGCAAGGAAGTGAAGGGCGAGAGCAGCTTGAGCGATGTCGAACTGGCACGATTGGAACAGGAGATAGACCGTTTGCAATCAGCCGTTCCCCAACTTGACACCTTCGTTCTGCCTGGAGGAAGCGCCAAGGCAGCCCAATCGCACGTGTGTCGAACCGTATGTCGAAGAGTGGAGCGCAGGTTGGTGGCATTGAGTCGTGACGTTGATGTAGATGCGTTGACAATGCGATTTGTCAACCGATTGTCCGACTATTTTTTCAGTTTGGCTTTATATTTAAACTTTATTGAAGGTTACGACGAAAAAAAACTCTATATTACTTGCAAATAATACAAAAATTACTATTTTTGCAGTTGAAACAAGAGGCATGCGGTTATAATCCTATTGTCTCATGAAAATGGCATCATCGCAACGGATGAAAGCCTCTTTGAAAAACATTAAATTTTGAACCGTAAAAAACTTTAGACTATGTATTGGACACTTGAATTAGCTTCCAAACTGGAAGACGCACCCTGGCCCGCAACTAAGGACGAGCTTATAGATTATGCAATGCGCTCTGGCGCTCCCCTCGAAGTGCTTGAGAACCTTCAGGAGATAGAGGATGAGGGCGATGTATATGACAGTATCGAGGATTTGTGGCCGGATTATCCTACAAAGGAGGACTTCCTCTTCAACGAGGACGAATACTAATCGCTTAAAAAGCTACACAAACAGCTTAAAGCGTTGAATATAAGCGGTATAGGAATTGTATGACAACATTCCTATACCGCTTTTTCCGTTCTTTTACCGCCAAATAAACTGCTCAAATAAGTATATTTTGAAGAATTAAATGATCAATAATCGGTACTTTCTGAATTCTTTCTTCGCTGATCATTTAATTCTGATAAACTTTTCTGCTATCTTCGCGTATATAGTGCATAAATCAAATTTAGATAATTGTATATGGGAAGAATATCGCGAAGCTATCCAAAAGGAAAATTAAAGTTGCGTGCACCAAAGAAAGCACAACCAGACAAGAAGTATCAAGTCTATATCGAATACAACTGGCAAGCAGACAATGCCCGCAAGTCTACCGGCATAAGTGTGTTTGCTAAAGAGTGGAACGACAAGGGGTATGGTGGAATCGGAGAGATACGCGCCACAGCAAACACAGACTACAAATACTACAACAATGCCCTGCACAAACGTATCGAAGACATAGATATGAAGATACACCAGTATTACGAGATTCATCAACACATCACCTGCGACATTATACGCTCATTTCTTGACGATAATGATGAAGTGTTACGTCCCGATGGAGGCAAGGACTTCATAACATTCGCTAAAGAACTGATAGAAAGCCGTTATAATAAAGGTAAAATAGGCGTGAGCACATGGAAGAATGGTATCTCATATCTGAATAAGTTTGAAGAATATCTGCTACTTGAACACAAAGGGACCCATGGTGAGCATAAGGAACTGATATATGTCTCAGAGATAAACGAGGACTTGCTTATTGATTTTCGAAAATACCGCTTCCTTGCCAAGAAGAAAACAACGACAGTAAACAAGACACTTAGTCCGATACTCCAAGCGTGTGAATATGCTTGTCAGTTGGGTTATGTATCTCATCACCTAAACGCTGCTCTACAAGACTTGTATATGAAGGAAGAGGACAGACTTGATGATGAAGAGAATAACATAAAATATCTGAGACAGGAACAGCTCGAAGAATTGGTGGCTGCTTATGATGCTGTAGAACAACCCAGACGAAAGGAGTTTCTTGAAATGTGGCTTTTTGCCTTCCATGCTTGTGGAATGCGTATGGTGGATGTAATGACACTTCGATGGAAGGACATTGATTTCAAGAATAGGGTTATCCGTAAGGTGCAGGTCAAGACTCGTAACCGCAATACTATACCGTTGAACGAACCTGTATTTCGTATCCTCGACAAATGGAAAGGCAGAAACAAAGTCTTTGTCTTTGACTTACTGCCAGAGAATTTTGACTTGAATGATAATGAAGCTATCTACCGTCGCCGAAACTCTTGGAACAATACTATTAATACGTCTCTCCGTGCCATCTCACATGAACTGAAATGGAAACAAGATTTGACTTTTCATGTCGCTCGCCACACTTGGTCAGTCCTTGCCCTTGCCACAGGAGCCGACATCAGCGAGATAAGTCGATTGTTGGGGCATACGACAACAGGAGTCACAGAAAGAGTCTATGCAGAGTTCCTACCAGATAATCTTGCGTCTGTAGTAGACAAACTCGGTTTTGACTTTGTTCCAAAGATTGATGGGAAGAAGACGGCGTGAGGTTTAAGCATAAGAACGAAAACAGGCACTCCTGAGAAAACTCAGAGAGTGCCTGAAAAAACTTTTTACGAATAAAAAGCTCTATATGAGCTATTATATTTATCAGTAATAAAAAGGAGTTATATAAAAGTCTTGCATTTTTTGATAGTATTCACAGATATGCCTGTTGCATTGCTTATGTCTCGTAGACTTACGCCTTTTTTCAATAACCGGATGACATCTTTGTATTGTTCAAGAAACTGCTCTTCACTTTTACGATAACCAGTTTTACGACCAACTTTACCGTTGTTGGCTCGGAAATTATTGTAACCACTTTCCATACGTTCCTTTATTGTCTTGCGTTCCATACGGGCTACTTCTGCCAAGATAGTAATCATAAACTGACTCATGGGATTTATTTTTCCATCTTGGGTAAGAGTCTCAATGTTGTAGTTCATGATATACAATGAGACTTTAGCCTTGTTGAGCTTTTCAATAGCGGTAAGCACTTGCAGAGTATCACGGCCCAAACGAGAAAGTTCCGTGACCAATACCTTATTTATATTATGCGCGCGCACGTATGCGAGGAGGGCAGCCAATTCCTTACGTTCCTCATTTTTCTTTGCTCCACTCACCTTTTCCGTAAATGTTTCTGCAATACTCCAATTATGTCTCTCGGCAAGCAGAGTTAAGTCTGAGACTTGTCGTTCATAGTCTTGGATTTGTGTTGAGACTCGGCAAAATAATACGACTTGTTCCATATCTGTGTCTTTGATTGTTTGTCCACCTCGAAGATACATGGTATTTGGAATATACGAAAAACAACTATGCTAAACTGCATCGAAATAATCTAAAAGGTTATATTGATACTGAAATCAAGCTTATAATAAGCCCTATATAAGATTAAATTGACACGGTTTTTATTTTGATGCGTTTAACCCCGTTTTAATTCTACTTTCTCTACCGGTAAACATAATTGTAAAGGCTATGCTTCTTCACATTAATACCATGATTGCGGGCATATTCATAATTCCATGAAACAGTTTCGTCTATATTGTACCATGCAGAGATTGGAGCCTTAGCATTACTTATTGGGTTTGATGCAACTGTAGTTGTAGATTTAGGTTTGCCGCATGGTTCGATGTATATGGTAGTGGATGTACTCCAGCATGAATTCATCATTGAATGGGAAGAGTTGTCTTTATAATATTTATCGATGAAACATGTGAGTTTACTTAAATAAATGTCAGGGTGAGCGCGTTGCGCTCATTGGGGCTTCGCCCCTCTTATTCAGAAACACTAAAAACACAGAGACAAAGTTTGTAGAACATAACATGTTGTTACAAGTATGTATAGTTTATGATGTATTACATTAGATTCATATAATGTAGACTAATTGTATTGAATAGTTCATGTTTATATTATTGTACATAGAATGAAGATGTTTATAGTATCATCTAATATAGCTTTGTAAAACATCGTTTTGACCTGTTATTGACCTGTTGAACTGATCTGTTTTTGACTTATTATCTATGTAGAATATTTTTCATTTTTCAATGAAAAATATTAGGAGAATTGGCTGTTTTCTAAATTCAAACAGATAAATACAACAAAAACAAATTACGAATGAAAATAAAAGATATATTAGAGGATTACTCTATCCATCCCAATATTCCTGTGAAACATTTGGCCAATGATATAGAAAAGGTAATCGGTCAATTCAAAAACTCTTTGAAAGTAGGTATTTATTCTCCATCCCAATTAATTTATAGCTATAGCAATTATTTTGATGGCATAAAGAAAAGTTTCATACGATGTGTATTAAATAAAGAAAAGTCAAAGTCTGGTATATTTGTGTCTCAACACAAGGGATATTCCATTGCATCAGCAATGCAAGACAAATTCGATTTTCATATATCAAAGACAAATCAACGAATGAGATATAGTTTAAGGAAACTGTATGAGTTAACTCTTGTAGAGGTTTAGCTTCTTATGTTGACGCATGGGAAGGTTTATGATTTTCAGATTAGGTATGCTATTGTACATTTGTTATGCAACCATTTTACTTTCTGTACCCAATGTGTCTATGATAATAGTTGGTCTGTTGACATTTTTCTTAATGATCAAGACGATATAGAAACCGTTTACAACATGGTTCTTGATACAGAAGTATCTGCACTTCCTCAAATAGACAAAGAATTCATTTTAGATCTACACTGCAAACAAACAGAGAGAATAACTCCGAAGAGTATCAACAAGCCACGCTGTGCAGAAGATCTGACTTGCTTGTATGATGAAGATATTACACAGGCAGAGAAGAAAGAAATAATCGCCAAACATTATAAGACAAGTGTATCTACAGCTCAACGCTGGATGAAGCGATACGGACTTCTGAAGGCGTCGAACAACAAGAAGCATGAAGATAGAGTTGCCAAAGAACAAGAGACTGAATAGAATATAAAGAAACTAATGTAGAATGAAATTTACAAGATGATAAGTCCATACGCTTAGTCTATCATTGATGCGCAAAATTCAACCATAAAAAAACTATATGAAGCCATAGACAAGAAGGATGAAGAAATGGAAAGTCTCAAAGAAGAGATAAACGAACTGAAAAAGAATCAGTTAGGTGACGTATTAAGTGGAGTGAATGATAACGATGATACCTATTGGATGAATGTAGACTTAAAGGCACAAGGAATGTTCGGATAATAAGATCATGTCTAAGAGTATGTTGTACAACATCAAGGTCTTATTTGTCAACTCTACTTAAAATAATTAGGTCTTATTTTTTGCTATACCAATAATAATTGGTAACTTTGGCACGCTAAATTGCATTTCATGTGCAATAACGGCATATAGCCCTACGCCGAAGTCGCTTGAAAAAGTGACGGCTGGTAGAGGGCAAACATAAGAAAAGCGTTATTGGCGCTTGGTTTTCTGGCATCTTGAAACTTCGAACACTTCATGGTCAGCTAAGAAACCTCGCAACGATGATGCCATGGGTATGTTATATACGTACCTTTCGTAGGTCAGCCTCCTAAGGGCTGACTCTATGGGAGTGTGCATATACATATCGGCGTGGGGTCTCGTTGCTCGTTTCGGCTGACGGGTAAGTTCGAAGACCTCAAGATGTGAAGCGAGCGACAAGGGGCTTCACGCTTTTTCGTGCTTACACTAAAGTACACGACCTAAACAAGAAACAGTCCGAACGGAGCCATAGGACACAAACCTTGAAGTCTGGCTCTATGGGCAACAGCATAAGACAAAGCAGCAAATACACTACGACGTGCGAGTAAAATCGTGCAGTCGCAGAGTCTTTGCTGCTTTTTTGTTTTGTAACATACAGTCTGACTTAAACAAAAGACAGAATATGAAAAGTACTAACAAGGACAACATTATTGAAACTATCGAAGAGTATGTTGGTAGTTCACCGATACGCCCTGTAATTATATGGTTTCATTCAAATCCCGACATTGACAACGCAAGACGTGCTATCAGCGAAATGAACGGTTGTGCGACTTGCGGACAAGCACTTTACATAGATAAGGCTGGGGCAATCCAAACACTCACTCCGTCTGGAGATGATGAACAGTTCATTATTCCTGGAACATACAACGAGAACACCAAGTTCTTCTTGTTCCACCGTTATATGGAGCAGTTAAGAGGAGAATATCTTAAATATGTCTTCGACCTAATGTATAAGACCAAGTGCCCTGTGATATATCTTGCCAACGACTATTCTAAGGAAGAAGAGCCACAAGCGAATGTCTCGGCGTTTGAGCAATGGGAATATTCACAAGAATAACAATCTACTGAGAAAGACTATGGAAAAAGAAACGAGTAATACGACAACCTCTAATGAGGAACGAGATTTATTAAAAGAAAAGAACACTCTTGAAGCGATAGAGTCAAAGTTCACTGCCGTTGTCTGTTATCCCCATTTTATGATAGGAATAACACCAAAGGCCATATACCTTATCAAGAAACGGGATGGGGAGTATTATATTGAGAAGGAGATTCCCCATGATTGGGAAGTGGCATTCGGCAATCCTGTCATGTTGAATGGAGAATTGTATCTGTGGACACATGGAACCTGCTATGCTTTGGTAAATACCAGCAATACAGGACTTCTCTCAAATCCTAAGGCAAGGCTGTCCAAGCCATTATGGACTCTGAGAAATCGCGAAACTTTGTCTGACTACGACATTGAAGAGATGCAAGACTGGCATTGGCATGAGATTGATGCCGATGACTTCTTGTTCGGCTATCTCGGAGCGTCAGGTCGTAGCGACCTTAACACAAGAGTCACAGACAGAGAGTCAAGAGCGCGCAACCGAGAGTATGCATTGGAAGAATTGTGTTCCAAAGACTGGGCAAGAAATGTAGAAGTCAGAGAGAATCAGGCATGGTCTATACAACAGGAGATTCTCAAAATAGAGAACAAACTCAATTCTATCAAACGGGAACGCGATGAAAAGGCTCAAGCAGAGAAACAGAACAAGGAGCGCAAAGAAATTGCCGCTAAGAAAAACCATATCGTTGCAGCACTGCTTGCCATCTTTTTGGGTGGTATTGGTGCTCACAAGTTCTATATGGGCAAGATTACTCATGGCGTGATTTACCTCATTTGCTGTTGGACATGGATACCAGCACTCCTTGGTGTGCTCTCTGGCTTAAAATGGTTGGTAAAAGGCAAAGATTGCTTTATAGATGACATTATAGAAGACGATTTACTGTCTTTTTAAGCTGTAGTATAAAATCATAATAACGACTAATATGGGATTATTCGGAAAGAAAAACAACTGTAAGTTTAAAGACATGTGCAACATTGCAGGTGCCGATGGAACATGTCGCTTTTGTGCGACAGAAAACTATCAAGACTGCGACTTGTATCAAGACTGGTCGGGCGGTGGAATTAATGAAAATAACCAATGTCCCCATAAGGACAAGTGCCCTCATTTTCCAGTCACATGCTTGTGGGGAAATGACCCTGAGAGTTGTTTCCATTACGAAGACTTTGAGCCAACAAGCTACGACAACTCATATTCGTCTTGCGGAGGCAATGATGACAACTGTGATTCTGAAAAGAACGTGTATGAACAGGCATTGCAGCGTGAAGTGGAAGTTGACGAGTCTGTAAAAGCAGCACGGGCTAAAGCTGAAGTTGAACGCATCAAACTTCAACAGCAGATTGATGCAGCAGAACAAAGAGCGAAACTTGCAGAACTAGAAAGAAAGCGCAAGAACGAAGAAGAATGGCAAGAAAGACAAGACAAGCAGAAAGCAGCTATTGCCAAACACCGAGAAGAACTGGAAAACAGCAAAGACTATCGCATTGCCGCAGTACTTGCAATACTTCTCGGATGGATTGGTGCACATAAGTTCTATATTGGCAAGTATACGTCAGGTGTTGTCTATGCTATCTTCTGTTGGGCATGGATACCAGGCATCCTCGGAATCATTACAGGACTCAAATGGCTATCTAAAGGGCAAGACAAGTTTATAGATGAGTTAATGGACGATTGGGATTGTTAACTTCTAAAAGGTTTAAATATATGTCAAAATTCAGAATCACTTATTATGCGGAAGGACATCGCAACGGATGTAAGGTAACGCTTCATGATGTGTGCGGTCTGGTTTACGACGACTTCATCATTGATGCAAACCGTTGGAATTTATGCCACAACTCATTTGACCAAGAAGCTATCATATTGGCAACGGCACGCATCAGATACCCAGAAGTAAACTGGGAAAGAGCGCACTATACCGAGATTCATAACGCATAGTAAAGAACAACAAAGAGAAAACCGAAACGCTTTGAAGGAAGTAGGCAATAGAGAAAGTCGAACCGCTCGATAGGAAGTAGACATTAACGAATAAAATCATTAACTTATGCCACGTTACAATGTATATTTCAAGTCTGAGAATGCAAGTCCTTGGGACAGCAACAGAAGTAGTTATACAGTAGATGCTTCAAGCGAATCTGATGCTATCTCTAAATGGGAAAGATCAAGCTATGCTACTAATGGCAGTTGTCGCAACAAGGTTGTCGGAGTTGAAAAGATTGGCTAGCAGTCAATAATGACAATGTTATTCAGGTGCATTTCGTTAAATTATAATGAAATGCACCCTTATATTTCTTCTTGACAGAATACTACGCTAACAGACAACTTTACCTAACTATATATTTCACGACATATTCCAGATAGATGTCATCGGTATAGCGTAGTTTAACATCTTTCCTGTTTTTCCGACACTTCATTCCGGTTTGTCCGATAATTGCTATAGTGTGTAGAGGCATAAAAACATATACCTTTGCATCAGAATAAATAAAATACTACAATGGAGAAATATCATATAGGGCAAGAGATTCTGAAAGAGGTAAAGGCTAAGTTTCCTTCGGTAGCAGCCTTTGCCAGAGAACTGTGCAAGTCGAGCTCAGCCACATACGAGATATTCGGAAAGACGAGTCTCGACACCGATCTGCTGCTGAAAGTATCAAAGTTGTTGGATAGAGACTTCTTTCGCGAGTTCTCGGAGAAATGTCTGAATGGAGAAGTAGCGGTAGTAGACAAGCAGACGGCAGAGAACAGCATCTCGCTACTCTCGCCAGAAGACAGACTGCATACAATATTGCCACCCCAAACAATGGATGTGGTGGAAGAGTATCTTCTGATGCCGCGCAAAAAGCCACTCGTAGTGTTCTACAGTGGGGCACGCAGTCGCAACCTACCCCGTTTTGTATGTAAAAAGGGCGAGGAGATATATGGTGAAGGCATGGTGAGAAATATAAGGCTCGAACCTGCCGAACTGATGCATTTTGAGCTTGGTGTAATGTCGCTTGCCAAAATGCCGCAGAAGGTGGTCGTGATAAAATGCACTATGGCAAGAGACTATAACTCCCATGTGCTCATTGCCGAAAGACTGGCGGCAGAGTCGGGAAAGCACGTCGTGCTGCTATGCCTTGACCCTATCCATATTCCTACGCTGCCCAATGGACGAGTGGTGTTGAAGTCGCTCGCCGTATCTACCTTCCAATCTTGGAACCAACGTGCGCACATATTCATAGCCGATGACATGGAAAAGCGTTTCGCTTACCTCATCGAACTATTCCAAGCCATCAAAGGCAAGGGATATATGGACAGAATATACGACAGCATAGAGGGCAACGAGAATTGGGCAGACACCTTGAAAAACTTGCTGGAAGAGGCAAAGCAGAATCTCACTACTTTCGAAGACATCGTGTTGGAAGAAACCAACGATAAGGACAATCGTCAAGTGGAATATCATCAGGTGAGCACCATTCAGCCTACTGTTAACGACTTGAATCATCCAGAGGGGATTTCACATATCCGCACCCATCTGCGTTATCGTATGATTAAGGAGACTGGTGAGATATTAGAGTATGAGCCAATGAGCTTCGACAAAGTGAAGGTAATGAATAATACAGAAGATATGTAAGTTCAAGACTCACTGTTCTATTATTGATTCAACTAAAAAATACAATAAGATATGAATACAAGATTGACAAAAGAAGATCAAGCAATGATCAAGGAAGCCAAAGGCAACAAGGTTTCCGGACCAATCTACAGCGAGGACGGACTTCGCTTGTTGAAAGTACTCGGCAATCCTGAGTTTCTTGAAGTGGAAGATGGTGTGAAGGCAATCTGTGACGAGGCATTCCAAGGACTAGACAATCTTCATGATGTGGTGTTGCCAGCATCAGTTACCGACTTGGGCACAAGAGCTTTCGAAAGCTGCATAAAGCTCTTCAAGATAACAATGCCTGGAGTAGATTACATCGGAATAGAGAGTTTCGCTCATTGTGAAAATCTAAAGGAAATTGCCTTGCCAAAAACTTTGGGTAAGATTATGAAAGCAGCCTTTGCTGACTGCAAAGCTTTGGAAGAGATAAATATTCCAAGTCACCTGCAGATTATCGACATGTCTGCGTTCAGAAATTCCGGACTGAAAAGTCTCAACATCGTGATAAGCGAAGACAGCAAGTGCTGGATTTTTTACAACGCCTTTGCAAGTTGCAAGCATCTGGAGTCTGTATATTTAAACAAGAATGTGAAGATTATGGATTGTATGGTGTTTGCCTGCTGCACTTCACTAAAGACGATTGAGTTTGAGAATCCGTCATTGACAGGTTTGATTGGTGAAACAGGTTTGATTGGTGAAATAAACGCAACGATGCTTATCGGCTGTACTTCTCTCGAAAAGATTATCATGCCAAAGAACAAGTACAACCATTACCCGGACTTCAACATCCAAGGCTATGAGTCCGCTCAGTTTGAGACTCGCGACTTCAATAGTCTTGTGACTCCGAAGGAATAACCTATGAGATTATGCCTCGTATTTCCAAAACACAGGAAAGTGACCACAGTATACTATCGCATTGAAGGCAAACCAAATGACCTTCAAGAGATATATGACCAGTATAGGACGCTTCTAAACAAGAAACTGCTTGTAGAGGGTAAAGACAAGTCTGTATCTTACGCAAGTATGGTGTATAGTCTCGGAGTAGATACCAAAGAACAATATCTTCGGGGCAACATTATAAAATGTGAGTTCGTAGATAATTCATTGAGTATTGAAGCCGATGAAGATTGGGTGAAGGCAGACTTCAGACATCCGCTTGAAAGCCACTATGAAGGTATGACCATATACTATATGGTGGAAAGTTATTGCGATGAGACTTATGCAACAAATGATGCAGAGGGGAAATATTTCCCGACACGCGTCAGTGTGGACTTTCATTTGAAAGAGCCGGTTTTGTGTGGTTACGAGCGGTTCAACAGTATGGATGAGGCATTAGCCTATTTCGCACGTGTCTTGAAACGTGACACTCTTACTGTTGATGACATCCACAAGTGGAACTGTGAGCATTGGAAGGACGGCTTCATCTATTTCAATGAGTATAAGGTTGATTTACGATGATGCAGTTGTCGAGATAATAATAGAGGAAGCCGAAACGCTGGAAAGGGAGTAGGCTTTTAAAATATAAAATCATACTTTATGACAAAGATTCATATTGGACAAGAAATCAAACAAGAGGTTCAAAAGCAGGACCTCACTATTGAGGATTTTGCAAAGAATTTGCATTTAGCAAGTTCTGAGATTAAAAATATTTTTAACAAGACAAGTCTTGAAACAGACTTGTTGTTAAAGATTTCTAAGTTACTGAAAAGAGACTTCTTCTCGCTTTTCTCTAACTATGTGAACGGCAACGCTATTGAAGAAGCATACAAAGAAATTATCAGTCTTCTCAAGCAGAAAGGTGACAAGCGATACATTGCCGTGCCTGATTGGGAAGACGAATGTGAAGGCGATGATGGTGACGGAACAGAAATATCAATATTCGGCATCGGACTTGATGACGATGATGAAATCTGTATAGCTGCCGTTGTTGATAATATTGGCTATGGTCATGGTCCTGATGATTTCCCTCAGGAATGGACCAAAGTTACAGAGCTTTATGAGCCAGACTATCGTGCCTTCCATAGATTTGTTGTCGATAACATCGATAAAGCAATGACAAAGGAGGAAGCTGATGAGGTAACAAAAGAATATTGGCATTAAAAAAACATGTTGAAAAATGGGATACTTATTCAATCAAGAAGCATTCCAATGCAGTCTTATGAGTGCATTGGAGAAAGGCAGAAAGCCCAACTCTTTTTTTAAATACTACGTTTTCAACTACATGCTTAATCACCGATTGGGAATACTGGAAGAAGCTGTAGGAAAATCCTATGATCCGCTTGTGTGGAATTGTTATCAACCTAATTCTCACCTAAGTGGTAAAGGAGAAATCATAGGTATAAATAAGTTTTTTAAAGAATTCAATGCCGAGATGAAAGGTTTCGGGAAACTAAAGCCCTACAAGGAACGTGGATATGGAAACTGTGTTGGATACGACTATACTTTGAAGATGAAGAATTCTGAATACGTCTTTATCGCATCCGTCAATAAAAAAAAAGATAGTGTAGTGGTATATACGGGCATTACTGATGTTCATAGTGTATTTTGCCCAGGTTCTCATGACTACATTCCATTAAGATGCTATGTATCAACAGCAAAAGAGATAGCAGACTGGTTCAAGATGATTGACGAGAAGGCAGGTTCGGAATTGAAACCAGAGTTTGACAAACTCGTGCTGAAGTTGTATGGCAATAATAATATAAAGGAGATAGCCCGATCTACCTTCAAGGCTCTTTTTGATGATAAGAAGAAAGAACGCGACTGCACATTAAATATAGCAGAAGGTAAAGTGGAACAAAACAGCGACAAGATGTCGTGTACAATCAGACTCGGACAATGGGTTTGCATGCAACTCACTATGTCGTATACGACAGACGATTGGGAAACCATAGTGAAGAGTATCTTTACCATGTACGATGTTTATGACAAGCAACAGAAGCTAACAAAACAGACAGAATAATGAACATTTCTATATCAATAGACGAACTGAAGCGGCTTCTCACGGCCATGCCTACAGACCAGAACATTATGCTTACGGGTAGGCATGGCATAGGCAAGAGTGAAATCCTTACCCATTTCTATGCGGAGTGTGGTATGAAGGTGGTGACATTGTTTCTTGGACAGATGTCTGACCCTGGTGACTTGATAGGTCTGCCCAATAAGAATGAGCAGACAGGAAAGACCGACTTTATGCCGCCATATTGGTTTCCAATGGATGGTGAACCGATTGTGTTGTTCCTTGATGAATTGAATCGTGCACGACCGGAAGTATTACAGACGGTAATGGACCTTGTGCTCAACCGCAAACTTGCCGGTAGGCAACTGCCAAAGGGTAGCGTGATAATATCTGCCGTAAATGAAGGCGACGAATATCAGCTTACCGACCTTGATCCTGCACTTGTAAGTCGTTTCAATATCTATCAGTTTCGTCCTACTACAGCAGAATGGTTGTTGTGGGCACAAGAGAATGGATTGGATGAGCGAGTGATATACTTTATCAGCAACAATGCCGACTGGTTGGATGAAAACATCAAGCAAGCAGATGAGTATGTGGGACTGGAGAAGAGTCCAGACCGCCGTGCATGGAAGAAGGTGTCTGATTTAATAAAGGGCATTGACAGTCTGGACGACTACAAGAAGTTTGTTGCTGGTATCATTGGTGTTGCTGCTACAGCCGCTTTCTATGCGTCGGTGGCTGAGAAAAACATTATCTATGGCAAGAGTGTGCTCGTTGACTTTGCCAAAGTCAGGGGAAAGCTTAAGAGTCTGCAACTTCATCATTTAGCTGTTATCAACGAGGGCATATTCCGTTGTCTACAATTACACGACTATGAAGACTCGTCGACAAGTGCCGACAATCTTACGGCTTATACCGCCTGGTTACTTAACAACGAAAAGAAGGAGGCCTTTGCCAATTTCACCAACCTCATCACAGATTCCAAATACCCCAAGGCTGTAGTGTTCATATCCACCAAGACACCAGAACTATATAAAAAGGTTATCGAGTTTATTAGGAATCTGTAAGTATGACAGGCAGGATAGAGAAGATAAGTCTGGAGTGGTTCTTGACGGAGCCTGCTCTGTTTATGGTGATGTGTTCGCATAATATCGTAGCCAATACAGACATGAATTGCCCTATGCGTAGTGGACAGCGAAGGATAGAGTACAATCCCATGCTATGCAAAGATATGACCGAAGAGATGTTGCGCGACCACTTGAAGGTAGAGTGCATACGCATTCTTCTCAAACATCCTTATTCACGACAGCCTGTCGGTTGTTCGCCACAAGCCATTGTAGCAGGAAGCAACTGCGTGGTTAGCGACAGTTATCGCAAATGGACTATTCGACTCGACTCTCCCAAGGATTATAAGTTGGAGCGTGGTGAGTGTTTTGAGTTTTATGCCAAGGCAATAGAAAAATTGCTGCAGAAAGCGCAACAGATGCAAACTACTGGGGATAAGAACAAACAAAAGTCGTCAAAGGCTCGAATCCCCCAAAAGGTAAAGGAGTGTGCCGAACGTGGAGACATAGACTCTGTCCAACTATGGGAGGAAGACGAATTGGCAGTTGCCGAAATCAACCAGATGATAGACACGCTTATGTTCAATAAACATTGGGGAAGCATATCGGCTAACATGATTGACAGCATCATCGCCTCAACCAAAGTAAAAATAGACTATCGGCGTGTGTTGCAGTTGTTTCGTACTGAGGTAATCAGCAGTAAGCGCCGACTTACCCGTATGCGACCCAGTCGCCGTTTCGGCTTCGACTATATGGGCAGTGTACACCAACTCACGTCACGCTTGCTTATAGCAGTAGACACAAGCGCTTCGGTGTCAAACGATATGCTTAGCGACTTCTTTGGCGTAATCAATAGATTCTTCAAGTATGGCATAGAAACCATAGATGTCGTAATGGTTGACACCGAAATCAATGGCGAGACAATGTCGTTGAAGAAAGCAAAGAAGGGTGGTATAAAGATAATAGGACGTGGTGGTACCGACTTTCAATGTGTCATAGACTATGTTGCACAGAGCAAGACACGTTACCAAGGACTCATCATCTTGACAGATGGCGAAGCTCCTACGCCTACGCTCCCTCCATTTTTCCGTGTGCCCATACTGTGGGCATTGATAAAGAATAGTTATAATAGTGACAAACTAAAAGAAATTGGGAGATTATGTTACATACAGAATATCTGATTATCAAAACACATCTTATCTCCATGGTATAATTGCAGTCTGACAATAACAGAGAAAACCGAAACGCTGTAAAGGGAGTAGGCAAAACTTTTTAAAAGACGTGAGACATGTTTCTCTTTATATGCGGATTCATAAAAGAGAGCAACAACTAATAATCAATTTAATTTTTAAATAATATGGCTAACAAAACTGTAGAAAAAATAAGCCCAGATACATTCTGGGACGAAATAAATGCGATTAACAATAAGGCCAAAGATGCCGCAATCGACTTGTTGAATAAACAAGGTGACAATAGATATATTGTCGTTATGGACTGGGAAGATTATTACACAGAATACTACACCAATCAAGCAGCCATATCTGTATCAGTATTTGGTGTAGGATTGAACGAAGACAATAACCTTTGCATTGCTGCCACAGTTGACAACCAAGGCTATGGTTGCAGCAAGGATGATTTCGAACAAGATTGGGTGGAGGTTTCCGAATTGTTCAGACCCTGCTATGCTTTGCTTTACGGATTCGTAGCCAATAATATCGACAAGGCAGTAACAAAGGATGAAGCCGATAGACTGGCAAAAAAATACTGGAATGGAGATGGACATGACTACGGCAAGTATGACTGGCAAGATGACTTTAAAAATGGTTTTGCTAAGGTTGAGCTTGACGGAAAGACAGGATTCATTAATGAAGACGGTGAAGAGGTCATACCTTGTAAATACGATGATGCTTGGACTTTCTCTGAAGGATTGGTAAGTGTTGAAACTGAAGGTTTATGGGGATTTATCAACGAAAATGGAGACGAAATTGTACCTTGTAAATACGATTTGGCATTTGGGTTTTCCGAGGGATTAGCTAGAGTAAAAACAGAAGACGGATGGGGCTTCATCAATAAAGCTGGTGAAGAAATAGTGCCTTGTAAATATGAAGATGTAAATAAATTCGAAGAGGGATTTGCAAGAGTCTTTTTAAATGAAAAGTATGGTTTTATCAACAAAACTGGAAATATAGTTGTACCGCTTAAATACGATTACGCTGTAAACTATTTCACAAATGGATATGTAAAGGTATGTCTTGACGAAAAATGTGGAGTTTGCAATGTAGAAGGAAAAGAAGTTATCCCTTGTAAGTACTATGGTATAGGCGCTTTTAAGGATGTTGGTAATCCAGAAGGCAAGTCGTTAGCTTTTGTCGAAACAAAAGACAAGGTTGGAGGCTTATATGACCTTGATGGCAATGAGTTACACCTTGCATCTACGACCAAGCAGAAGATTTCTGCGATGGTATGGCAAGAGTCATGATAGATGGCAAGTGGGGATACCTCGATGCCACAGGTGCATTGTCTATTCCTCTTCAATATGAAGATGCAGAAGACTTTGAGGAAGGCACGGCAAAAGTGCAACAGAACGGTGAATGGATTACCATTGACAAAACTGGCAAGCAAGTAACAGAATAACCAGTGACAACAGAGGAAGCCGAAACGCTGTAAAGGGAGTAGGCAAAACTTTTAAAAGACATGAGACATGTTTCTCTTTCTATGTGGTATCTTGATAGTTGTGTTTGGCGGCTACATACTGATAAGTATCATACAACTCGTCTTTATGATTATTGGCTGGATTATCCAAGCCATATTCAGTATCTTTGAATAAGATAGGCTGCACCTCGGCAATTGAAGCAAGCTTCATTGCGCTCGGTTTGCACTATCTTTG
>ERZ1026858.353-NODE-353-length-25313-cov-10.043986_pt1 | contig 25313 bp, 19 predicted proteins | sample MGYA00380159_ERZ1026858 | MGnify/ENA primary metagenome ERZ1026858 (study PRJEB33269, sample SAMEA4719795) | human gut metagenome | biome: human-associated habitat; feature: organic feature; material: feces | place: Cameroon | collected 2013-10 ...
CTTTCATACAGATATCTTATACCATAATTCATAACACCGGGAGTTACAGGCCAGCCAAGAGCTGTTCGTGGACTGCCGGGCTTTTTATTAATATAACCGGCTGCATTTATTTCATGTCCGTTATATACATTTATGCCAAGATAGTCTATTGGCTGGTGTATCAGTTCAATATCGCCCTCTTTTACGAATGGCAGTTCTTCATAATGTCCGATTTTTTCAAGACCGGGTTCAAGATGTAATTCAGTACCAGCAATGTCAGGATATCTGCCAAGACATGTCATGTCGCAGAATATAGTATGGTTAAATGTCATATTGCCTTTAACAATATTGAAACATTCAGCTCTTGCAGCATCAATGTCTTCGTCACATTCTGCTGCAGGATAGCACAGGTTGCCAGTACTTGAAAAACCGGTTTTTACAGGCTGTTTTGCAACGGCACGCATCTTAGTAACAGCAAGACCGTGAGCGAGTGCAAGATGGTGGATTACAGACAGGACAGATACTGCGTCAAGTTTCTTGCCTGGAGCATGAAGTCCAAGCATGTATCCGAGTCCGGATATAATCTGTGGCTCATTGATGGTAGCAATATTAGTTACACGGTCTGAAAAATGTTCGCATATGAATTCAGCGTAATCAGCAAATATGAAAGCAGTCTCACGGTTGAGCCATCCACCTTTATCTTCAAGTGCCTGAGGCAAATCCCAGTGATAAATCGTTATGAATGGTTTGATATCATTTTCAAGGCAGAAGTTTACAATATTATCATAAAAATCAAGTCCGGCTTTGTTGTAGCGGATATTGCCGTCAGAATCCTTAACAATTCCATCAGGGAATATTCGTGGCCATGATATTGAGAAGCGGTAAGCCTGAATACCAAGACTTTTCATAAGCGCAATATCCTCGCGATAGCGGTGATAGTGGTCACATGCTTTATTGCCATTCTCATCATGTGCAATATTACCTGGTTTATTAGAGAATGTGTCCCAGATAGAAAGACCTTTGCCATCTTCGGCAAAGGCTCCTTCTATCTGATAGGAACTAGAGGCGGTACCCCATAAAAAGTTCTTATCAAACATAATTATTCCTTTCTTCAATTATCAGATATTAACTGTTACATTATATACTTTAGTGTCTTTATCATACGGAACAGTGTTACCACTGATTTCACTGCCGTTGACAATGAGTGAAGAAACTCTTTCGTGCTTCTCATTGCTGATAGTAATGTTATATACAGCATCTCTGAATTTTCTTGTAATTGTCAGATTCTTAATAGAATCAGGAAGACAAGGATCAATGGTGAGTCCTTCAAATGAAGCTCTTACACCAAGTATATACTGAGAAATACTTGTAAATGTCCATGCAGCGGTGCCTGTAAGCCAGCTGTTTTTGGCTTCACCAAATCTTGCGGCATCTTTGCCGGCAATCATCTGTGAATATACATAAGGTTCAGTTCTGTGTATCTCACTTATCTCTTCAAGATATGCCGGACATATTTTTTTGTATGTTTCGAATGCTCTGTTTTTATCATCAACAACGGTTTCAGCAATAGATACCCAAGGATTATTATGACAGAATATTCCAGCATTTTCTTTGTATCCAGGTGGATAAGAAGACACCTCACCGAGTTCAAGATGATAAGACTTGTAAGCTGGTTGTAAAATCATGATTCCGTACTTTGTATCAAGAATTTTTTCTACTGAATCCATAGCTTTCTGAGCAAGTCCTTCTTTCACACCTATACCTGCCATAACACAGAAGCCCTGTGGTTCAATGTATATCTGTCCATCTTCACATTCATGTGAACCAACCTTACGGCTTTCAGCATCATATGCACGAAGGAACCATTCACCATCCCAGCCTGCATCAAGAACAGCTTTATACATGTCATCAACATGGGAACGTACGGCATTTTCTTCATCTGTAAGACCTGTCAGGTGGCATATGTCTGCATATTCATTGCCATATTTTACATACATTCCAGCGATAAATACTGATTCGGCAACAGGTCCTTCTGATGGTCCGGTAGTCTGGAAAGATTCACCCGGAGCAGAAGAGAAGCAATTTAAGTTGAGACAGTCATTCCAGTCAGCTCTTCCGATAAGTGGCAGCTTATGCGGTCCAAGATGAGTAGTTGTATAATTAAAGGATCTTCTTAAATGTTCCATAAGCGGCTGTGCCTTACTTGTATCGCAGTCAAATGCTACATTTTCATCAAGAATGCTGAAGTCACCAGTTTCTTTAAGATAAGCAGCTGTTCCTGCAATAAGCCAGAGAGGATCATCATTAAAGCCTGAACCAATATCAGAATTACCTTTCTTGGTTAATGGCTGATACTGGTGGTAAGCACTTCCATCTTCAAATTGAGTGGCAGCAATATCAAGAATTCTCTGTCTTGCTGAATCAGGAATAAGATGCACAAAGCCAAGCAAATCCTGACAGGAATCTCTGAATCCCATACCACGACCGGTTCCGGACTCATAATAGGAAGCAGATCTTGACATGTTAAATGTTACCATACACTGATACTGATTCCATATATTAACCATACGACAGAGCTTCTTGTCTTCTGTGTCAACAATATAAGAAGAGAGAAGATGAGTCCAATAATCCTTTAAAGCAGCAAGTGCAGCATCAAATTTTGCCGGAGTGTTGTATTTTTCAAGAAGGGCATACGCGGGTTCTTTATTAATGATTCCGAATGATTCCCACTTCTTATCATCAGGGTTCTCTGCATATCCTATAATGAATACATATTCTTTCTCTTCGCCCGGTTCAAGGTCAATATCGATTCTGAAAGATCCAACAGGTGACCAACCGCTTGCAATAGAATTATAAGATATACCTTCTTTAACAGCCTTAGGTATTGCAGGACTTCCGTATGTACCAATGAAACTTTCTCTGCTTGTATCGAAACCGCTGGCAGCAGTGCTGATGGCATGAACAGCATAATGGTTACGCCGCTCACGGTATTCTGTCTTGTGATATATTGCTGACATGGCAGAGCCGCCAATAGTAATCTCCGGCTGAACTTCAACTTCGCCTGTGCTGAAGTTACGCTGGAAGTTGTTGCAGTCATCAACTGCATTCCATAAACAGAATTCTATATAAGAATATACTGATAAATGTTTGGCAGCATTTCCTGTGTTCTTAATAGTAAGTTTATCAAGCTCACAATTATCTCCAATAGGAACAAGAGCAGTCTGTGTAGCTTTAATGTCATTCTTAGATGAAGAAATCACTGTATATCCAAGTCCGTGACGACATGTATAATTGTCAACTGGTGTCTGGGATGGCTGCCAGCCGGGATTCCATATGGTATCCTCATCTTTAATATAAATGTAGTGGCCGTTGTTATCTAAAGGAGAATTATTATAGCGATATCTTGTGAGTCGGAGCAGCTTGGCATCCTTATAGAAACAGTATCCTCCGCCGGTATTGCTCTTAAGACTGAAAAAATTCTCGCAGCCTAAGTAATTAATCCATGGCAATGGAGTTTCTGGTGTGGTTATGACATATTCTTTATTGATGTCATCAAAAAAACCGAATTGCATATTATACCTCCTGTACACATATAATTTATAGAAAACGATTAAGTGCATTAAGGTACAAGTTCTAATATTGATTTTATAGTAATAAGTATATTTTAAGGCTTGGATTAAATCAATGATTATTTTGAATTTGGATAAGAATTGGTAGAAATGCACAAAAAATGCGATAATATATAGAAAAATAAGTAAAATTTACAAAAGTGCTTGCATTTATATCTGATATGAGTTATAGTAAAGCTACGAAAACGATTAAGTAATGCATGAAAGGAATGAATCTATGGTATCTATGAAAGATGTTGCTGTAGAATGTGGGGTTTCAATTGCTACAGTAAGTAAAGCTCTCAATGACCATAGTGACATCAGTGAAGAGACACGCAAGAAAGTTAAAGAGGCAGCTAACAGACTTGGATATTATCCGAATTCAGCAGCCAGAGCACTTAAGACGAACCGTTCATATAACATAGGAGTTCTTCTTAATAATGGTCTTGCACATGAGTATTTCGCCGAGGTTCTTGAGAGTTTTAAGAATGAAGCAGAGAAGAAGGGGTATGATATTACATTTGTAAGCAATCACTCTAAGAAGATGACTTTCTACGAACACTGTTTATACAGAAATTTTGATGGCGTGCTTGTAGCTTGTGAGGATTTCAGCAATCCTGAAATCTATGAAATGGTTAACGGGAGATTACCAGTTGTGACCATCGACTACATTTTCAATGGCAGTACATCGGTCAATTCTAACAACGTGAAAGGGATGAGTGAATTAGTACGTTACGCGTACAGCAGGGGACACAGAAAGATAGCTTATATTTATGGAAACGTTGAATCAGAGGTTACGAAAGAGCGTCTGGCAGCCTTTTATAAGACAATGGGTGAATTAGGGGTAGAAGTTCCGGATGAATATATTAAAGAATCAACCTATCTTGATTCAATAAAAGCTGAGAAGCTTACATATGAGCTGTTAAAATTAAAGGAACCGCCAACATGTATTTTTTATCCGGATGATTTATCTGTGGTTGGAGGAAAGAATGCTATTAGGAATATGAAATTGCATAGTCCTAAGGATGTGTCTATTGCGGGTTACGATGGAACAAGATTCTCGCAGATGTTAAATCCTAAGATTACAACAATTCGTCAGAATACCAGGGAAATCGGCAGGATTGCCGCAGATGAGCTTATAAGTGCTATAGAGAATCCCAGGGCAACGATAGTAAAGAGGGTTGTTGTAGATGCGGAACTAATCGAAGGGGAAACAATTAAGAAAATAGGAAACTAAAGGTGTCGTCTAAGATTTATGGAGGGTTTTTTATGAAAAAGAGATTATTAAGTATGGCACTTGGTACAATGATGGTGCTTTCCACATTAGCAGGTTGTGGATCAAAGGATGGTGGTTCGGCAGCAGTTAATACTAAGCCTGAAGAACAGGGTAAGGTACTTAACATTTACTGCTGGAATGAAGAGTTTAAGAGCAGATTTGAAGGATATTATAAGAATGTTCCTTCAGATGTTAAGGTAAACTGGGTAATTACTCCTAACGAAAACAACGCTTATCAGAATGCTCTTGATGCTGCATTATTAAAGCAGAAGGATGCAGCAGCAGATGATAAGATTGATATGTTCCTTATCGAAGCTGATTATGCTTTAAAGTATGTTAACAGTGATTACACACTTGATGTAAAAGATATAGGTCTTACAGATGATGATCTTAAAGATATGTATCAGTACACAAAGGATATTGCAACTGACAGCAAAGGAAAACTTAAGGCTACAACATGGCAGGCAACTCCAGGACTCTTTGCTTACAGACGTTCTATTGCTAAGGATGTTCTTGGAACAGATGATCCGGATAAGGTTCAGGAAGCACTTTCAACTTGGGATAAGTTTGATAAGGTAGCTGAACAGGCTGCTGCTAAGGGCTATAAGATGCTTTCAGGTTATGATGATTCATACAGAGTATTCTCTAACAATGTATCAGCTCCTTGGGTTGATTCTAATAACAAGATTGTTATTGATGATAACATTATGAAGTGGGTTGATCAGACTAAGAAATATACAGATAAGGGCTATAATAATAAGTCATCTCTTTGGGATTCAACATGGGCAGCAGATCAGGGACCTTCTGGTAAGGTATTCGGATTCTTCTACTCAACATGGGGAATTAACTTTACACTTTTAGGTAACTCACTTGCTACTCCTGTTAAGGAAGGTGGTAAGGAAGAAGTTGGTAACGGTATCTATGGCGACTATGCAGTATGTGAAGGTCCACAGAGCTACTACTGGGGTGGTACATGGATCTGTGCAGCAGCAGGAACAGATAACGCTAACCTTGTAAAAGATGTTATGAAGACACTTTGCTGTGATAAGACAACAATGAAGAAGATTACAGAAGATACTCAGGATTACACTAATACAACATCAGGTATGAATGAGATTGCTAACAGCGACTTCAAGTCAGCATTCCTTGGTGGTCAGAATCATATCAAGTTATTTGCTAAGTCAGCTCCTAAGATCAGCATGAAGAATATCTCTTCTTATGACCAGGGTCTTAACGAAGAATTCCAGAAGGCTATGAAGGATTACTTCGATGGCAATGTAACTAAGGATAAGGCTCTTGATAACTTCTATAAAGCAGCTATTGAGAAATATCCAAACCTTTCAAAGTAATTAGTAATTGCTAGTCATTAAGGCACAGTCATTATAATAAATATGTTATATGACTGTGCCTTTTTATATGGCAGGAATGGAGATATGTATGAATAAAAAGAAGAAAAAGTTTGTAAGCTATGCAAAATGGGGATACATATTTCTTATACCGTTCTTTGCAGTATATATTGTGTTTTCATTAATACCACTGATATCTACATTTTATAATAGTTTTTTTGAGAACTATATGGTTGGACTTATGCAGGTCGGACCTAAGTTCGTTGGATTTGACAATTACAAGGCCATACTGTTTAACGGTGATACATTGCTCTATCTGAAGAATACAATGATAATGTGGCTGATGGGATTTATTCCGCAGATTCTCATATCATTGCTTCTGGCGTCATGGTTTACAGATCTTAGATTAAGATTAAAATGTACAGGATTTTTCAAAACTATAATCTATATGCCTAATTTGATTATGGCATCTGCATTTGCCATGTTATTCTATGCAATATTTGCAGATCAGGGACCAATTAATAACATGCTTAACAGTATGGGATTGCCTACATATAGATTCCTTGCAGAGGTGGCAGGAGCAAGAGGACTGATTGCTCTTATGAACTTCCTTATGTGGTTCGGTAATACAACAATAATTCTTATGGCTGCCATTATGGGTGTTGACCCTTGTCTTTTTGAAGCAGCAAGAATTGATGGTGCTAATTCAAGACAGATATTTGGAAAGATTACACTTCCACTTATTAAGCCTATTCTGGCATACACACTTATTACATCATTAATTGGTGGTATCCAGATGTTCGATGTTCCTCAGATTCTTACTAATGGTAATGGTAATCCGGATAGAACAAGTATGACAGTTATCATGTATCTTAATAAGCATCTTTATAGTAAGAATTATGGTATGGCAGGTGCACTTTCAGTTATTCTGTTTATTGTAACAGCAGTACTTAGTATATTTGTATTTAATTATATAACTAAGGATATGGAAGCGGCAGGAATCAGAAAAGCTAAGAAGAAAAAAGCAAAGGAGGCGAAGTGATATGAGTAATTCAGGTAAAGCCTCTGCAAGTGCAGATGTTAAAGGCGCTAATGCTGGAGTGAAAGACAGGATAATACTTACAACGGAGAGAGTGTTATGTTATATCGTGCTTATTCTTATAACGTTTTTGTGCCTTTTCTCATTCTATGTACTTATTATTAATACAACAAGGTCACACCCTGATATCCAGAAAGGATTCTCATTCCTTCCGGGAAAGTCGTTTATAGTCAATATGAAAAATGTTCTTGCTAATGAGAATATTCCTGTTATCAAGGGTATGTTTAACAGTTTATTTGTTGCAGCATGTTCAGCAGTTCTGTCAGTGTATTTCTCAGCACTCACAGCATTTGCTATCCATGCATATAACTTTAAGTTAAAAAAGTTTGCATTTACATTTATTCTTCTTGTAATGATGGTGCCAACACAGGTGTCAGCACTTGGATTTGTTAAGATGATGGGAGACTGGAAGCTTCTCAATTCTTACATACCACTTATTGTTCCTTCGGTCGCAGCGCCTGTTGTATTCTTCTTTATTAAGCAGTATATGGACAGTGTGCTTCCAATGGAACTTATAGAGGCGGCAAGAATTGATGGCGCAAAAGAGTTCAGAATATTTAACCAGATTGTTCTGCCTCTTATGAAGCCGGCATTGGCTGTTCAGATGATATTTACTTTCGTATCATCATGGAATAATTATTTTATACCTTCACTCCTTATTAATAAGGCAAGTAAGAAAACACTTCCTTTGTTGATAGCACAGCTTCGTAGTGCGGATTTCCTGAAGTTTGATATGGGTCAGGTATATATGATGATAGCATTTGCTATTGTTCCGGTAATTATAGTGTATATCTGTCTTTCAAAGTTCATTGTAAGAGGCGTTACACTTGGTGGTGTTAAAGGTTAGATATGCTTTTAGATTAAAAAGAACCGTCCTGTTCAAGGGCGGTTCTTTTTGTGTCTTGCATCATGCACTTTAGTGATAAAGCTGCTATTTAGAAAATATATTCTATATATCTGTCAAGATGCTCTCCAGCTTTAAGAACAGGTGATGGAAAATTATTATGATGCATTGAGTCAGGGAAAAACTGAGGCTCAAAACATATGCCATGCTGATCGTTGTATGGCATATTGTATTTACCGGTACAGTTACCTATATAATTACCATTATACAGCTGTAATCCTGGGAAACTGGTCTTTACAGACATACTTATGCCGGCCTCGGAATCTGTTACTTTAGCGGCATATTCATATGCATCAGAGAGAACGTAATTGATATCAATATAATCTGTTCCAACTCTTCTTGGACTACGGAAATCATACATTGTTCCATCAACAGGCAGAATATCACCTGTAGGGATATTACTACTGTCTACAGGAGTGTAGTAATCTGCTCCTACAGATACTAAATAATTACATACATTCTTTACCCCGGAGAAATTAAAGTAACTATGATTAGTAAAGTTGCATACTGTATCCATATCTGACACTGCGTCATAATGCACGAGTATTGAATTTCTGTCAGTAATAGTAATGGTCTGGGTAACTTTAAGATTTCCGGGGAATCCATTCTCCAGATGCGGGCTGTTAAGTGTGAGAATGAGAGCCTCGGAATTAACAGCATACTGCCACATACATTTGTTGAAGCCGTGTCCGCTGTGAAGAGTGTTATTACCTTCATTGGCAGGAAGATGCCAGTCCTTACCGTTAAGGGTTATGCATGCCCCTGCAATTCTGTTGGCAAATCGGCCCATTGTTCCGCCAAAGTTCTGCTGGTCATAATAATATTCTTCCGGGGTATCATAACCAAGGATTATGTCGTGTTGTGTGCCCGATGAATCAGTTACAAACATTGACTGGAATGTTGCACCGTAGTCTGAAACATAAAGCGATATGCTACCATGAGAAAGTTCAATAAGATGGCATATTGTACCATCGGGGAGTGTTCCCCATTCTTTAACTTTATAATCCATAGTTGTTTCCCCCTTATATTGAATTATAAGCATCTTAAGTATACCATTTTGTACAAATAAGTTCTATATTTTTACATTAAAATATGATATAAATTAATATGTCGGATTAATAGAAATAATTATAGGAGTGCAATACAGTATGTTCTGGTCAGATTTATTTTACATGATTTTTGGTACTACATTTACTGGAAGTATACTGACAGTTGCATGGTTTGTAACTTCATATTTACTTGAGAAGACAGGATACCTTAATCTGGCATACAGATTAAGCAAGGTTGTTGTTCTGTTCTGGATTATTCCAGTGGTATATCTTGTTGTCATGGCAGCAGATAAGATAGGTTTTTTGTGGAATGGATATGCATTTGAAGTAACACCGGTTATTATAAGAATAACAAGAGGTACGGCTGTATTCTGGATAGCTGGACTACTATTCGGAATATTCATATATGTACATAAACGCGTTAAAATCCTGACTGCAAGAAAAGATGCTTTTCTTTGTGATGGCAATACACAGAAGTTTTTTAATCGTATTAAAGAAGATATGGGGCTTGGCAGGCGAAACATAATATTAAGACAGTCATACAGGACGAATACTGCATATGTTACTGGTATTATAAGACCATGCGTAGTGATTAATGTTGACAGATTTTCAGAACAGGAACTTAAAGTTATATTTACACACGAACTTATGCATGTGATACATAACGATATATTTTTCAGGTATCTGCTTGCGTTAGTCACAGTTTTTAATTTCTTTAATCCGCTGATATGGATGTTTTCCGAAAAGTTTATTAAGTATGCTGAATATTCATGTGACTACACTATATGCGGTTATGAAGAGGGTATACGTGAATATTATGAGACAATACTTAATATGGCTATAAGGAACAATAATCTTTATGACATGCTGTCTGCAAGTCTGTATGAAAATAAAAGCAGTTTGAGAGAAAGAATGGAGCATGTTATGAAAAGTTATAATGTAACAAAGAAATCAAAGCTGGTTGCTGTATTATTAGTAGCACTATTTACAGTACTTGGTTCTGCTACTATAGCAGGAGCAGCATCACTTATTGGTGATACATCAGTAAAAGTTGCTGAGATAACAGAGTGTGAGGAACAGGAATATATATTACACAATACGGAATATTATGAAGCGGCAGATGCTGAATCAGATGGTATTATTGATATGTATGATGAGGAATTGGATGATGGCATAGATACATTATCATCAAGCGGTGATATTTCGTGGGAAATATACGCCGGAATGAGAAGGTCAACATCAAGCTTTCATGCTGATTCAGGGCAGAAAATTGTTGTAAGTGTATTTTCTGTAAGTCCGTTGCATACAGTTAGAGCTGGCATAATTCAGCCGGATGGTTCTAAAAGATATGTACTGATTAATAGCGACTCACATATATTTGAACTTAATATGAGTGGTTCATACAGAGTTTATATACAGAATGATTCAACAGATAAAATCAGAGTTGAAGGATGTTATAGTACACATTAATAAATGTGGTTAATAATGGCTGGGATGGAGAAGATATGAAGATATTGCATTGTGCAGATATTCATCTTGATTCAGCTATGACAGCCAATCTTGATAAAGACAAAGCGAAGGAAAGAAAAAGTGAATTGCTTGCATCTTTTAAGGATATGGTTGGATATGCAGTCAGGGAGAATATCGGGATTATTATAATTGCTGGAGATCTGTTTGATACAAGAAATATATCAGTTACTGCCAGAAAAGAAGTATACAATATAATAGCTGGGAATTCGGGCGTCAGATTCTATTATCTTCAGGGTAATCATGACAATGGAAGCTTCATATCTTCTCTTGATGATGTACCAGATAATCTTTTTATGTTTGGGAAAGAATGGACAAGTTACAATGCCGGAATTATTGATAATGGCAGCATTATGAGAAATGTTGTCATAAGCGGCGTAGAGCTTGACAGTGATAATGCGGGAAGAATATATGGAAGTCTTTCACTTAATGCGTCTAACTTTAATATAGTGGTACTGCATGGACAGGAAGCATCGCATGTTTCCAAGAATAATGCACAGGTAATCAGTCTTAAAGATCTTAAGAACAGAGGTATTGATTATCTTGCACTTGGTCATGTACATGAATATTCAAGTGACAGACTTGATGCAAGAGGGGTGTATTGTTATCCTGGATGCCTTGAGGGCAGAGGTTTTGATGAAGCAGGAGAACATGGCTTTGTCGTTCTGGATATAGATGATGAAACAGGTAGACAGGATTCATATTTTGTACCATTTGCAAGAAGAAATATATATGTTGAACAGGTTGATGTTACAGGATGTGATGATACATTTGAAATAGAACAGCGTATAAGAGCATTTCTTGATAAGGTGGGATTTAACAGTGACAGCCTTGTTAAGATAGAATTGACAGGTTCACTTGATGTTGAGTGTGAAAAAGACATTAATTATCTGTGCAAGCAGTTTGAAGATGGTTTCTATGCATTTAAGATAAAAGACTGCACAGTTTTCCGTGTGGATTATATGTCTTATGAACATGATGTTTCACTTAAGGGTGAATTCATAAGAAATGTAATGGCGCGTACAGGAATAAGCGAGGATGATAAGGCTGAGATTATAAGATACGGATTGCAGGCATTACAGGGAGAGGAGATAGGCTGATGAGACTTATCAGTTGTACAATTGAGAATTTTGGAAAACTGAATAATGTTACTTATGATTTCTCTGAGCAGTGCAATACCATCCGTGAAGATAATGGATGGGGAAAGAGTACACTGGCAGCTTTTATCCGTGTAATGTTTTATGGGTTTAATAATGAGAATAAGAAGAAACTCACTGAGAAGGAAAGAAATCGTCTTATGCCATGGCAGAAAGGCGTGTATGGCGGTGAGGTTGTGTTCGAGGCAAATGGCATAGTATATTCACTTCGAAGAACTTTCAGTAAGAAGCAGGCAGATGATGAATTTATGCTTGTGAGAAAAGATACTAATATGGAATGTAATGATTTTTCTTCAGATATAGGAGAGGAATTGTTTAAGATAGATTCACAGTCCTTTGAGAGAACTGTATTCATAGGCCAGAGTGATTGCGTTACATCTACAACAGACAGTATTAATGCAAAGATTGGTAATCTGGCAGATAATACAGATGATATTAATAATTTTGAGACGGCTGTCGGAAAGCTTACGTCAGAGATTAATAATATAACAAGTACAAGAGCTACCGGTTCAATTGCTAAAAGAAGATCAAGAATAACTGAATTACAGGCTCAGATTAATAATTATTCTGAGATTGACAGGACTATTGAAGAACAGACTGGAATAAGGGATGAACTTTGCAGGAAAAGAGAAGAACTTAAGGTTCACAAAGAAAAAATGCAGGAACAGCAGAAGGTTTTAAGTGCTAAGAAGGATGTTCAGGCATTAAAGGAAAAGTATAAGTTACTTGGCAGAGACTGCGATAATAAGAAGAACACATTTGAAAGATACAAAGAATACTTTAATGATGATATTCCTGACAGGCAGGATGTAAGAGAGCAGATTGAACTTCTTGACGAAGCTGCGAGAATAAGTGGAATGTTAAAGCGGCTTGATGACAATGAGCGGAAGCGTTTTGATGAACTTAAGATAATGTTTGAGGATGGAACTCCCGATGAGGATGTCCTTGATGAATGGCAGAATCTGGCCAGAAGGCTTGGCGAATTAAAGAGAGAGAATGCTAAGAACAGCCTGTCGCTTGAGGAACAGGAGAAGCTTAACGAATATAAGAAATGTTTTGCAGCAGGTATTCCAGACGATGACGAAATCAACAGAGTACATCAGATGTGGACAGGTGCACAGAGCAGACAGAATTCTTTAGTTGGTAAGGAGATGAAGCTGGAGGTTGCTAAAGAGAACGAGGCAGCAAAGCGTGACCGTGCAAAGGAATATAAGAATACATCTGTGCCGGGAATAATAGCGGGTGGTGTAATAGTAGCTGCTGGTGTTGGACTTACTGTTCTGGCGCTGGTTGCCGGAATTGCCCTGATTATAGCAGGAATATGTATAATTGCTGTATCTGGGGCGATAGGAGCATCAAAGAAAAAGAAGCATGATATTGAATTTGCCAGAATGAAAGATGAATCTGAATCCAGAATTGCAGCAATTACGGAAGATATTAATGCTGATAAGCACTATATTGCACAGGTACAGGATAGCGTTAAAGCATTCTGCAACAGATACAATATTGCATATAATGAGAATTTTTCATGGGAGCTTTCAAGACTTAACCATGATAAAGAAGATTATCAGGAACTTTTAAAAAGGGAGGCAGGGCAGAATAATACTGAACTGCTTAATGAAATACAAAGACTTGAGGGCAGGATATCAGCATTTCTGTATGAATATAAAGTTTCTTGTGAGATTGACGGGTATGACCTTGAAATTGAAAGAATAAGAAATGATACAGCTGATTATAAGAGAATCTGCAATGAATTAGCTAAGCAGAAAGCATACCTGAATGAATATGAGCAGAAGATAGCCGGAATTACACATTTTCTTAAGACTTGCATCAATGGATACAATAAAGAGAAAAGTATTGGCGAAATGCTCAGAGAGCTTGACAAAAAGCTAGATGAATATTATCGTGCTAAAAGTGAACTTAATAATGCTTTGTCCGTGAAAGCTGAATTTGAAGCGGAAAATGATATAACAATGTTTGCAGCAGATGATAATGAAGCTGATGAAAAGTCGCTTGAAGCAATCACAGCAGATATGATTCAGACTGATAGCATGCTTGAAAGTTATGCAGAGCAGATAGCTCAGTGTAACAGACAGCTTGAGACACTTCAGATTCAGGCAGATGAATGTGACAACTGCAGGACTGAACTTGAAGAACTTGAGAACGTCCAGAATGAAGAAAAGAATAAGGAAAGACTGTTAAAGCTTACTAAAGAGCTGATGGAAGATTCCAAGCAGTCATTTACTGCAAAATATATGGAGCCTGTAATGTCCGGCTTCAGAAAATATTTCACAATCCTTACAGGATATGAACCTGATGCATATAGTATCGGAGCAGATACAAGCCTTACAGTAATGGAACAGAACATGCCAAGAGATATAAGCTATCTTAGTGCCGGAAAGCAGGATCTGGTTGGAATATGCATGCGAATGGCACTTGTCAGGGCAATGTATAAAGAAGAGAAACCATTTCTTATATTTGATGATCCGTTTGTTAATCTTGATGATAACAATATTAAGGGCGCAATGAGGCTTCTTGATGAGATAGCAAAAGATTATCAGGTTATATATTTTACATGCAGTGAGAGCAGAATACACAATTAATATAGAATACGTTTATTAAGGAGAGATACAATGGAAGAAGTTATTCAGTATGTACCTAATCTGTATGCAACCTTCTGGGCGCTTATACCGCCACTGGTTGCTATCATATTAGCGTTAATTACAAAAGAGGTTTACAGTTCACTTTTCGTAGGAATTGTAATAGGAGGACTGTTCTATGGAAATATATTCCAGAGCGGGTTCAGTTTTGAAAAATCAGTTCTTCATATATTTGAAGATGGTCTTGTAGGAGTATTGTCGGATCCTTACAATGTAGGAATTCTTGTGTTCCTTGTTGTGTTGGGAATTATGGTGTGCATGATGAATAAAGCAGGTGGTTCGGCAGCGTTTGGAGAATGGGCTGGAAGACACATTAAAACAAGAGTTGGAGCACAGCTTGTTACGGTGCTTCTTGGAATTCTTATATTTATTGATGATTATTTTAACTGCCTTACTGTTGGAAGCGTTATGCGTCCGGTAACAGACAAGCATAATGTTTCGAGAGCGAAGCTTGCATATCTTATTGATGCAACAGCAGCACCAATCTGTATTATTGCTCCTATATCTTCATGGGCAGCAGCGGTAACAGGTTTTGTTGAGGGTGAAGATGGTTTTGGAATATTTATTAAGGCTATTCCTTACAATTATTATGCGTTATTTACTATTGCAGCAATGATTCTTATTGTAGCGTTAAAGGTTGACTTTGGCTCAATGGCAGTTCATGAAGCAAATGCAGCAAAGGGAGACTTGTATACAACTCCTGACAGACCATATGCTAACGCAACAGAAGATGTAATTAAGGGACGCGGAAAAGTGTTAGATCTGTTATTTCCAATTATTACACTTATAGTATGCTGCATAATTGGAATGCTATATTCAGGAGATTTTTTCAAGGGAGTAGGTTTTGTTGATGCATTTTCAGGAAGTGATGCTTCGGTAGGACTTATGCTTGGAAGTTTCTTTGCACTTATAATAACAATTGTGTTCTATGCAGTAAGAAGGGTACTTTCATTCAATGAGTCATGCTCATGCATACCGGAAGGATTCAAGGCAATGGTACCGGCAATCCTTATTCTTACATTTGCATGGACACTCAAAGCAATGACAGACAGTCTGGGTGCCAAGGAGTTTGTCGCCGGACTTGTAAAAGGAGTGTCGGGCGGCTGGTTAAGTATTCTGCCTGCAGTTATATTCCTGGTTGCGGTATTCCTTGCTTTTGCAACAGGAACTTCGTGGGGAACATTTGGAATTCTTATTCCTATTGTTGTAAGTACATTTTCGGGAACGAACCATACAATGATGATTATATCAATCTCAGCATGTATGGCAGGAGCTGTCTGTGGAGACCATTGTTCACCAATATCAGATACTACAATTATGGCTTCGGCAGGAGCACAGTGTAATCATATGAATCATGTGTCTACACAGCTTCCATATGTAATTGTGGTTGCAGTTATTTCTTGCGTGACATATGTTATTGCAGGATTTGTACAGAATCCTGTTATTCCTCTTATTATAGGTTTGGTTATTCTTGTAGGTGCATTTATTGGTATAAAATATATTAATAAGGGTAAGAGTAATGAATAATATAAAGGGAAGCCTGATACTGCTTCTTGCTGCATTTATCTGGGGGACGGCATTTGTTGCACAGGCAAGTGGTGCAGGAGCAGTTGGGACATTTACATTTAATGCTGCAAGGTCTATAGTCGGAGCGCTGTTTCTGGCAGTTGTAATTGTAATTAAAAATGTATTGGATAAAAGAAATAATTCTGGGAAAGTAATTAATACAGAGAATAACAGTCATTTACAGACATGGCCACTGGGTGCGGGCATGATATGTGGAATTGTTCTTTTTGCGGCAATGACTTTCCAGCAGTATGGAATAAGTGTGTATCCACAAGGTGTTGCGGCATCAGGAAGGTCTGGATTTATAACAGCAACTTATGTTGTTATGGTTTCGGTAGTTTCGGTTTTTATGGGTAAGAAAATGCACTGGATAATAGGCATTTCTGTGGCAGGATGTGTTGCCGGAATGTATCTTTTATGTATGTCTGGTGGTGTATCAGGAATATATCTTGGAGATGTCCTTGTGTTCCTGGGTGCAATATGCTTTACAATACACATTCTGGTTATTGATAAATTTTCAAGCGCTGACAGCATGAAAATGTCCTGCATACAATTTATGGTTATTGCAATTATTTCAACATTTGCTATGATATTCACGGAAAATGTTACATTTGCAGGAATTAAAGCGGCGCTTATTCCGATACTTTATGCAGGCGTATTGTCAAGTGGTATAGCATATACACTTCAGATGGTTGGACAGAAATATGCACAGCCTTCGGTTGCGTCTATTGTTATGAGCCTTGAATCAGTGTTTGCAGTGCTTGCAGGATGGATTATACTTGGAGAGGTATTAAAAAAGAGAGAGATAATGGGTTGCATTCTGGTATTTATTGCGGTTATTCTGGCACAGATACCGGGAATGAAGAAGGGTGATACAAAATGAGAAAGAAAATAATAGGAATAATATTACTGGTGTTGATTATAATTGGCGGATATAAGCTTTTTGCTAATGTTTCTGCCAATAATGTTAATTCAAAAAGTATACAATTTTCCTATGATGATATTACGGAATATAAGGGCGATAATCCTTATGTATATGTTAATGATAATAAGCCGTATTTTACAGGTTCAGAGATTAAAGATGAACGCTATCTGAAATATGGACCGCTTGACAGCCTTAAAAGAGGAACATCGGCTATTGCATGTATTAATTATGATTCTATGCCTGCAGAAGATGATAAGAATGGTGATTCTGACAGTATTCATCCGACAGGATGGAATAATGCCACATATGAGGAAATTGGTGGTGCCTGTCAGGTAAGAACCCAGATTATTCCATGGTGTTTTGGAGGTTCTGATACAGATAAGAAGAATTATATAACTGCAAGTCCATATATGACAGACAATATGAATGTATATGTGGTAAAGATTGCAAGATATCTGGAAGAAACATCTAATCATGTAATGTACAGAGTGACACCTGTGTTTAACAGGGAAGAGCTTATGTGCAGAGGGGTTCTTATGGAAGCATATTCTGTAGAAGATAATGGAGAGGGAATATGTTTTAACGTTTTTCTGTATAATGTTCAGCCTGGGCTTGACTACATATATTCTACAGGGGAATCAAAATACACAGGCCGGTTTATTGATATTGCGGTTAAGGCAGATGATGTTTCCGATGATTATGATTACATACTTAATAACAGGTCAATGCTGATTCATAAGCATGATTGTAAAAATGCATTGAGAATAGGTACTAAGAATAAGATTTATTCTTATGCGGATAAATCTGAACTTATACAAGTGGGTTACAGATGGGCAGAATGCTGTAAACAATAGAAAATGAGTTTATAACTTTTTAACAATTGTTCATGATTGTTATACAGACATATCAGGATTTTTCTGATAATATAAATCTATCGAATCATTATATTAAGACAGAGAGGAGATAGTGGTATGAACAATAGTTTTGAAAGCTTCGAATTATCTACAGAACTTATATTTCAGAGGTTCCTGATGGATAAGGAGAGAAGAAAGAATTTTTACAATGGTCTTGAGCTTGCAGATTATATTGCACTCAAGGTTATGGAGAAAGATTGCATTGATGGAAAGGATAAGACATATCTTAAGGATTTGTCTTCATTTATGAGAATATCGATTCCACAGACATCGGCAATCGCAAGCAGTCTTAAGGACATGGGTTATGCTTTATGGAAACATGATGGCAAAGGTACAGATGGTACATATCTCGTATTCACTGACGCCGGAAGGGATTTCTTGAAGAAAAGAGAGGACAATAACAGAGAATACTATGGTAATGTTATTGCTGAGCTTGGTGAAGAAAGAACTACACAGATACTTAGTGATATGAAAACTCTTGTTGAAGCTATGGAGCATGCATCAGAAAAGATGCACCTTAAGGAGGCAGAATAAAATATTACAGAATACAAGGGAGAATAAAAGCAATGAGTAATGTTAATACTAAGAGTAATGTGAGAACGATAGCGGTGACGGGTATGCTTTCAGCGGTAGCAGTAGTTCTTATGTATCTGGAGATACCGATTCCTATTATGCCAGGATTTATCAAGTTTGATTTCTCGGATCTTCCGGCATTACTTGGTGCTTATGCACTCGGACCAGTGGCAGGTATTATAATATGTCTCATTAAGAATGTTGTACACCTGGCAGCTTCACAGAGCATGCTTGTTGGTGAACTTTCTAACTTTATACTCGGTTCCGTATTCGTGTTTACTGCAGGAATTGTTTATAAGAAGAAAAAGTCTAAGACAGGAGCATTGCTTGGCGGTTTATGTGGTGCTGTGGCAATGGGTGTATTCAGCGTATTCTCGAATTATTTCATAGTGTATCCAGTGTATTATAAGCTGGCAATGCCAGAGGTGGTAATATTAAGTCTGTATCAGGCTATAATTCCATCTATGAAATCAATCATGCAGTGTCTGATATGCTTTAATCTTCCTTTTACAATAGTTAAAGGACTTATTGACGTGGGAATATCAATGCTTATATATAAGCCATTATCACCACTTCTTAAGGGAAAACATTAATTAATAATAATATATTATGTAATATGCCGGAACTTTGGTTAAATCTGAAGTTTTGGCATATTTTTTTGCTTTTTTACAGCTGCGTCAGCCATGGGCTTGATACATAATGCACATTTGAAATGCATATTATAATATTTGTTTGTGAAAAATGCACAAAAATAATCTAAAAGTTTGTAAATGAATATGATTGATTTTGAACGAATATGATTGTATTATAAATATAACAAAAGGGTCGTGAAGCCGGAAAGGAGAGACAATGGTATATACAGTAACATTTAATCCATCACTGGATTATATAGTGGAAGTTAAGAGTTTTGAACTGGGAATGACGAACAGAACATCATATGAGCATATGCTTCCGGGTGGTAAAGGAATTAATGTTTCAATAGTTCTTAATAATCTTGGATTTGATACAACAGCATTTGGATTCGTAGCCGGGTTTACTGGGAAACAGATATGTGACATGGTATCAGAATATGGCATTAATACGGATTTTATTCATGTTGATAATGGCTTTTCAAGAATAAACATGAAGATTAAGAACATAGATGGAACAGAGATTAACGGAATGGGACCTCAGATATCAGAAGATAATCTCCATTCTCTTGTAAGTAAGATTGACAGACTTTCAAGTGGAGATGTTCTTGTACTTGCAGGAAGTATTCCTTCATGTATATCAGACGATATATACAGAAGAATTATGGAAAGACTACAGGGAAGAGGCGTTAAGATTATAGTTGATGCGACAAGCAGGCTTTTACTTAATGTTCTTGAATATCACCCATTTCTTATCAAGCCTAATCAGCATGAACTTGGAGATATATTTGGCGTTAAGCTTGAATCTAAGGAAGAGGTTATTCCATATGCGAGGAAGCTGCAGGATATGGGAGTTGTCAATGTGCTTATATCGATGGGTGGAAAAGGCGCAGTTCTTATTGATGAACATGGAAAGGTATATGAAGCAGATGCACCAAAGGGCGAGCTTAAGAATTCAGTAGGTGCAGGTGATTCAATGGTTGCTGGATTTATGGCGGGATATCTTCAGACATGTAATTATGAAGATGCATTCAGAATGGGCGTTGCAACAGGAAGTGCCAGTGCATTTTCAGAAAATCTTGCAACAAAAAGAGAGATTTCAGAGGTATTAAAGCGGGTAGAGGTTACCTGCAAGGGATAATGTAAAAGGAGGTATTTTATGAGAATTACAGATTTACTTGATAAGAGAAGTATCAATCTTAATGCTACTCCTAAGACAAAGAGTGAGGCTCTTGATATGGCTGTGGAACTTATGGCAAAGAGCGGAAAGATTGATGATATCGAAAGCTACAGGGCAAAAGTATATGCAAGAGAAGAAGAAAGTACAACAGGTGTGGGAGAAGGAATAGCAATTCCTCATGGCAAATGTAGTGCTGTTAATGCACCAGGGCTTGCAGCAATGGTTATTAAGGATGGAGTTGATTTTGAATCGCTTGATGATGAGCCGGTAAAGATTCTTTTCCTTATTGCCGCACCGGATACTAAGGATAATGTGCATCTTGATGTGTTAAGTAAGTTATCAGTGCTTCTTATGGATGAGGATTTCGTAGCAAAGCTTATGAAAGCCGGAAGTCCGGAGGAATTCCTTGAAATCATAGATGGGGCTGATGAGGAAGCTAAGAGTATAGATGAAAGACTTGAAAAGGAAGATGATAAACCAGCTAAGATTCTTGCAGTTACTTCCTGCCCTACAGGTATTGCACATACTTACATGGCAGCAGAAGGACTTGAGAAGGCAGCAGCTAAGGCTGGATGTGCAATTAAGATTGAGACAAGAGGTTCTGGCGGAGCTAAGAATGTACTGACAGATGCAGATATTGAATCAGCAGAATGTATTATTGTAGCAGCAGATGCACAGGTTCCAATGGAGAGATTTGATGGAAAGAAAGTAATCGAGTGTCAGGTTTCAGATGGAATTAATAAGGCAGATGAACTTATAAAGAAAGCTCTTGCAGGAGATGCACCTGTATATAAGGCAGGAACTTCTGAGAAGAAGGAAAGCACATCAGCAAAGAAGGGCGGCGGAATTGGACATAAGATATATACACAGCTTATGAATGGTGTATCACACATGTTACCTTTCGTTGTAGGCGGAGGTATTCTGATTGCCATAGCATTTCTTATTGATGGACTTAATGTTGATATGAATGCTTTGTCAGAGGCAGAACGAAGCAACTTTGGTACTATAACACCTGTTGCGGCACTGTTTAAGACTATCGGTGGAGCAGCATTTGGCTTCATGCTTCCTGTTCTGGCAGGATTTATTGCAATGGCCATTGGTGACAGACCGGCGCTTGCACTTGGTTTTGTTGGTGGTTATATTGCAGCTAATGGAAAGTCTGGATTCTTAGGAGCTCTGGTTGCAGGTTTTGCAGCAGGATACATTATAGTTCTTTTAAGAAAGATATGTGATAAGTTACCAGAGGCATTGGAAAAGATAGCACCTGTACTTATATATCCGGTAGTGGGTATTCTGGTAATAGGACTTGGAATGACATTTATTGTAGAGCCTGTAATGGGTGGAATTAACACAGGACTTAACAGTTTCCTTGCAGGAATGGGAAGCACAAGCAGGGTTCTTCTTGGATTCATACTTGCAGCCATGATGGCAATTGATATGGGTGGCCCATTCAATAAAGCAGCATATGTTTTCGGAACTGCTTCCATTGCAGCAGGTAATTATGATATAATGGCAGCAGTAATGATAGGTGGTATGGTTCCACCATGTGCGATTGCTCTTGCAACAATACTTTTTAAGAATAAGTTTACTAAGGAAGAAAGAGATGCCGGTCCGACTAACTTTATTATGGGACTTGCATTTATAACAGAAGGTGCAATACCTTATGCGGCAGCAGATCCTTTACATGTAATACCAGCATGTATCATAGGTTCAGGTGCAGCAGGTGCTGTAAGTATGTTTTTCAAATGTACTTTAATGGCACCACATGGAGGCATCTTCGTATTCCCTGTAGTAGGCAATGCAATATATTATGTGATTGCACTTGTGGCAGGAACTATCATCTCAACAATATGTTTAGGGCTCTTTAAGAAGAAAGTAGCCTAAGAAAGGTGGGCTTAATTATGAAGGAATTTAAGTACGTTATTACAGATGCAGAAGGCATACATGCTCGTCCGGCAGGAGAGCTTGTAAAGGCAGCTAAGGAATTTAGCAGTAAGATTACAATTACTAAGGATGGCAAGTCAGGAGACTGCAAGAAAATCTTCGGTGTTATGGCACTTGCAGTAAAATGTGGAAATGAAGTTACAATTACTGTAGAAGGTGAAGACGAAGAGGCTGCAGCAGCTAAGATTGAAGAATTCATGAAGAGCAATATGTAGCAGTCAGGAGGTGCACATGAATAAATATACTGGAAAGAGTGTATTTGGAGGCATTGCTATAGGTAAGATAATGGTGTATGAGAAGGGCGAACATCAGGTTAAGCGTGTAAAGGTTACTGATGCAGAAGCTGAAAAGAACCGTTATTATGAAGCTGTAGAAACAGCCTTTAAACAACTGGGGGAACTTCATGATAAAGCACTTCGCGAAGTTGGCGAGGCTAATGCGGCAATATTTGAGATTCATCAGATGATGCTTGAGGATGACGATTATAAGGAATCTGTTGAGCATATTATTGAGAGTCAGATGGTGAATGCAGAATATGCCATAGCCCAGACAGGGGATAATTTTTCACAGATGTTTGCAGCCATGGACGATGAATATATGCGTGGAAGAGCAGCAGATGTCAAAGATATTACAGAAAGACTGTTAGGAATACTTTCTGGCAATACAGGAAGCGGTGTAGATGCAGATGAGCCTGTTATTATGGTGGCAGAGGATCTGGCACCATCAGAGACAGTCCAGATGGATAAGAGCAAGATATTATCATTTGTTACACAGAAGGGTTCAGTTAATTCACATACTGCAATTCTTGCAAGAACAATGGGCATTCCGGCTTTGATTGGTTCAGATATTGTTATTGATGAATCTCTTAATGGCAAGCTTGCTGTTGTCGATGGAACTAACGGTGTTGTATATATTGAACCTGATGAGGCAACCTTGTCAGCAATGCAGGAGGAACAGCGCAAAGACAATGAGAAGAAAGCTCTTTTGCAGGAACTTAAAGGCAAGGAAGATGTGACTTTAGATGGTAAGAAGATTAAGCTTTATTCTAATATTGGTAACATTAAGGACCTTGCAAATGTTATTGCCAATGATGCAGCAGGAATCGGACTGTTCCGAAGCGAATTCATATATCTTGAATCTGATACATTTCCAACAGAAGAAGAACAGTTCAACATATACCGTACTGTAGCTGAAAGCATGGCTGGAAAACCGGTAATTATAAGAACTCTTGATATCGGTGCTGATAAGCAGTGCGATTATTTCGGGCTTGATAAAGAGGATAATCCTGCTCTTGGTCTTAGAGCAATCAGAATATGCCTAACAAGACCTGAGATATTCAAGACACAGTTACGTGCTCTTTACAGAGCAAGTGCATATGGAAACATATCTATCATGTATCCTATGATAATCAGTGAACAGGAAGTTGATAAGATTAAGGTTATTGAGAATGAAGTCAAGGCTGAGCTTACAGAGCAGGGAATTGAATTCGGTAATCCTAAGAGTGGAATTATGATTGAGACTCCGGCAGCAGTAATTATGAGCCGTCAGCTTGCTAAGAAGGTGGATTTCTTCAGTATTGGAACTAATGACCTGACACAGTACACACTTGCAATTGACCGTCAGAACACAAAGCTTGATGATTTCTACGATGCTCATCATCCCGCCGTTCTTGCCATGATAAGAATGGTTGTTGAGAATGCACATGCAGAGGGCATCTGGGCAGGCATCTGTGGTGAACTCGGTGCAGACACAACACTCACAGAAGAATTTCTTAAGATGGGTGTCGATGAGCTTTCAGTTTCAGCAGGCAAGGTGCTGGCTGTGAGAAAGGTGATTCGTGAGACGAGAGTGTCTTAGGAGATTGCTGCGGGTGTTAATGCCTTAAATATAGCGTGGAATTGCCTCCTTCCTATAAGAAACATTTTTTATGCTGACTGATAGGTAGTTTTGGCAGGAAAATTGAAGATTTTGACTTGAAAAGCCTATAAGATTGTTTTGTTTGAAACATCTTATAGGCTTTTTTAATGCTGTTTTGGCTTGAATATGATAATTTGATGGAAAAATTACCTATAAGAAGTTGTAAAATGCGACTATTGATAGGTATCAGGTGTTAGATTGAATTATATTGCTTATTTCCTCAAAAAGATGATAATGGCAAATACAAATGTTGCAATGAGAATTGATGAAACATTGAAAAGTCAGTTACAGGAACTTATGTCTAATCTAGGGTTGGATATGACCACATTTTTTACAATGGCAGCAAAACAGGCTGTAAGAGAGCAGGCATTGCCATTTCACCTGCATCATCACAATCATTTTTCGCGAAATTTACATGGCCTTTTATGAAAAACAAATTTTTTGTAAAAACCATTTGACTGCTCCGTTGGAGCAGTCATAGGTTAAAGGAGGGCCTATGAGGAATGATTTAATGACACTTAAAGAAGTATGCAAGGAAACAGGAGTGACGAGAAAGATTGTGCAGACATATGAAAACTATGGCTTGGTTAAAGCAACTACAAAGAATAAGTATGGTTACCTGCTATATGATGATGCCGCAGTAAAAAAGATTAAAAAGATAAGATTGTATCAGAGGTTTGGATACAGATTATCAGAAATTGCAAAGCTTGAATACATAACAGTAGATGAGCAGGTAATGATTCTTAAAGAAAAGATTAATAATATGTATGATAATCAGTCAGAAACGGCAGAACTTATTGAGATGGCAGAACAATTATTGGAAAATTTGAGGTCACATTAAGGAGGATATATAGTTATGAAAGAAAATGAAAAAGAAATTTTTATTGATGAGATGGCAGATTTAGGAGATGAATGGACTATTGAAGAACTTAAAGGTACATCTTATGAAAAAATGTCATTAGAGAGAGCTATAAGAGAAAGAAAATCAGCTCTTGGGAAAATGAATGGGATAATAGGCAGCATCACTTTCTAGTAAGCAGTACATTCTAATAAGCATTGC
>ERZ1026858.360-NODE-360-length-25063-cov-64.164187_pt1 | contig 25063 bp, 21 predicted proteins | sample MGYA00380159_ERZ1026858 | MGnify/ENA primary metagenome ERZ1026858 (study PRJEB33269, sample SAMEA4719795) | human gut metagenome | biome: human-associated habitat; feature: organic feature; material: feces | place: Cameroon | collected 2013-10 ...
ATATGATTTTCCACAAGGGTAAGATTGCCGAGACTTACAACATCGGCGGTTTCAATGAGTGGAAGAACATCGACATCATCAAGGTGGTTATCAAGACCGTTGATAGATTGCTCGGTCGCCCTGAGGGTGCTGACTTGGATTTGATTACTTATGTAACAGATAGAAAGGGCCACGATATGCGTTATGCCATCGACTCTAGAAAGTTGCAGAAGGAACTCGGTTGGGAGCCATCTCTCCAGTTTGAGGAGGGTATCGAGGAAACCGTTAAGTGGTATCTCGAGAACCAGGAATGGATGGATAATGTAACATCTGGTGATTATCAGAAGTATTACGAGACTATGTACACTGATTGGTAATCTAAAAAAGAATCAAGGCTGGATATTAAATATTATATGATAGTTTTATAGATCTTATATTAATAATATAAATCTATTAGTGTTTCTGAAAATGCAGTATAAATAAGTTTTTATTTCATCCATTTATATTGGTCTAAGAACTTATATTTATTTGTCAAGAAATCTACTTGTAATATTTGTGTCTTTAGTTATTGTATGTATAATAATTTTTTTGGTTATAGAAAAAACAAGAGTTTAATTGGTGTTAAACTAGAATGAGAAAAATGAAAATCAATTATGTCGGACAATAAAAAAATAGCAAAAAATACATTATTTCTATATATCCGTATGTTTATCATCATGGGAGTTTCACTTTTTACGTCCCGTGTTGTATTGGATAAGTTAGGAGTTACAGATTACAGTTTGTATGGAGTCGTTGGTGGTGTAGTTGCTATGTTGTCATTTTTAAATGGAACATTGACCATTGGAACATCAAGATTCTTGACTTATGAGCTTGGACGAGGAGATTACCAAAGGCTATCAGATACCTTTGTAACCGCCTTTTATGTACATTTACTTTTAGCAGGTATTATTCTTTTGTGCATGGAAACCGGTGGACTTTGGTTCTTGTATCATAAGTTAGTGATACCTCCAGATAGGTTAGATGCTTGCTTTTGGGTGTTTCAGCTTTCTCTTTTAACTACAGTTATAAGTATAACCCAGGTACCGTATACATCTTTGGTTTCTTCACATGAAAATTTTGATATTTATGCATATATTAGCATATTTGAGGCACTGGCAAAGTTAGGAATATGTTATATGTTGTTTATAACGAGCTATGACAAATTAATAGTTTATGCAACGCTTATTGCTTTTATCCAAATGTTGGTGGCAATGGCTTATCGATTATATTGTATGAAGCAGTATAATGAAGCACATTTGACACTTACCTTTAATCGCACAGTCTTCAAAGGATTAATAGGCTTCTCTGGATGGAATGTTATGGCTAACTTGACAGAAATGTTGAAGTTACAAGGTGTGGTTATTATTATTAATATGTTTCTGAGTCCTGTAGTTGTTGCAGCACAAACGATTGCAAATCAAGTGTCTACGCAGTTGATGGGGTTTGTTAATAACTTTAGAACGGCTTTTAATCCTCAGATTATTAAATTATATGCAGCTGGAGATTATGATGCCTCTAAAAAGTTAACTTTACAGACTACTGTCATTTGTTTTGACATGGTTTTATTTCTGGCTTTGCCATGTATTTTTACGATGAAAACCATTATGGGTGTATGGTTAGTAGATGTTCCAGAATATGCAGTGTTTTTTACCCAATGCGTATTAGCTTGTAATATTTTGGGAGTCTTTTCCACATCGTTTTATATACCAATGATGGCTGCTAATAAAATACGATTTAATTCTGTAGCATCAGTATTTTTGGGTATTTTACAATTTATAGCACTTTATTTTATTCTGCGTGGAGGCGGAGGTGCCTTGTGGGTTCCTGTGGTGTCGATAGTGATGGCTATTGGATTTTCTTATATCGTGAAACCATATATATTATATAAAGATATTAATTATTCAATAAAAGAATTAACTATTTGTTATTGGAATTGTGCAAAAGTATTGATACCTACTTTAGTGGTAACAATACCATGTAAGTATGTTCTTGATGATAGCATTTTTCAATCAATAATCATGTTTATAGTGACAATGATAGTTGTTGGCTCTTTTTCTTTTGTTTTTATGGAAAAGGATATCAGAAATAAAGTAATTGAAATTATTAAAAATAAAATACATTATAAATGAAAAAAATTGCAGTAATCGGGGCTTCTTATTTACAGGAACCTTTAGTTCGCAAAGCAAAAGAAATGGGAATCTATACATTATGCTTTGCTTGGCGTGATGGTGCCGTCTGTGCAGATATCGCAGATGAGTTCTATGATATATCTATTGTAGAGAAAGAACAAGTCCTTGAAATTTGTAGAAAAGCTGAAATAGATGGGGTATGTACCATAGCTTCAGATGTTGCAGCACCAACTGTTGCTTATGTAGCAGAGCAAATGGGATTAGTAGGTAATTCTTATGAGTCTGCAGTCAGAGCTAATAATAAATATCTTATGCGTAATGCATTTATGGAAGCAGGGGTACCTTGCCCACAGTATATGTTAGCTACTCCAGAGACTTTACATACCCCTAAGGTGCTTGATGGATTAAGAACTTTTCAATATCCTATAATCGTAAAGCCATCAGATAGATCAGGTTCACTTGGTGTTACTAAAATATGTACACCTTCAGAATATTATCCTGCCATAGAGCTTGCTTTGGATAAATCATTTAAACATGAGGCGATGATTGAGGAATTTATAGAGGGACGAGAAATAAGTGTAGAGTTTATATCTTATAAAGGAAAACATTATCCATTACAGATTACAGATAAAGTTACAACTGAAGCTCCACATTTCGTAGAACTAGAGCATCATCAACCATCCACATTATCGTCTGATATGTTTGCTAAGATTTATGAAATTACCGAGAAAGCACTTAATGCACTAGGTATAACAAATGGAGCTTCACATTCTGAGTATAAGATAACAAAAGAAGGACGTATTGCAGTAATGGAAATAGGAGGTAGAATGGGTGGCGACTTTATTGGCTCTAATCTTGTAAAACTTTCTACAGGTTATGATTTTGTAAAAGGTGTTATAGAAGTTGCTTTAGGTACGTTTGAAGAACCTAAAAAAACATTCAGCAAGTATTCTGGTGTATATTTCCTATGTAAAGAAACAGAGCGATTGAAATCATATTTTGATAATTGGAAAGATAATCCTAATATTGTTGAAGCAGAAATAACGAATCCTATTTTAAAAAATATTGAATGTAGTGCTGATCGAAGCGGCTATTTGATATATCAGTCTACTCGAAAAGTTATTCTATAGTAAAGAGTAAGGTTAGAATGAAAAAAATTTTGATTATTGGTGCAGGAATTGGACAATATTTTTTAGTTCAGAAAGCACAAGAGATGGGATTATATGTTATTGTGGTTTCTCCTAAAGGAGATTATCCAGCAATAAAAATAGCTAATGAACTGTTTGAATGTGATATCTATGATAGAGATTCTATTGTAGAATATGCTAAAAACAATAATATTGATGCTGTGACTTCAGATCAAAATGATCTAATGATGCCTACTGTTGCATATGTCGCAGAAAAACTACGCTTGCCAGGTAATACTTATGAGCAAGTTTGTTCTTATTGTAATAAGGAGAAATTTCGAAATATTTGTGATGAAATTAATAATCCTGTTCCTAAACATATTGTTGTTGAAAGTGGATTGTTCCCCGAATATTTCGAGGCCCCTTTTCCTTGGATAGTAAAACCTGTCGATTCTCAAAGCAGTATTGGAATATCTACAATTAGTAAGAAGGAAGATTATTCTAATGCTGTTTATAATGCTTTGTCTAAGTCAAGGTGTAAAAAGGTTATTGTTGAGCAATTTTTTACAGGTAGGGAGTATGTGTGTGAAGGTTTTGTTTATAAGGGAAAGTACTATAATCTTTCTTTTGGTGATAGAATCTATTTTAAGAATACGGTTGCTCCAATTCCTTCTCAAACAATATTCCCATCATCGTTGGACATAAATATCCAAAATAGAATAATTCAATGTGAACAGAAATTTACCCAAAAAGTAAATCCGTCTTTTGGAATAATTCACTCAGAATATCTTGTTAATGATAATGGTGATTTTTGCATAGTAGAAAGTGCAATTCGAGGTGGAGGAGTTTATATCTCATCACATCTTATTCCATTAAGTACTGGCTGCGATATTAATACTTTATTGTTAAAGTGTGCTTTGGGGCAACCTTTAATAATAGATGATATATTCAAGGATTTAGAGCATAAAATATCAGCTTATATTTGTTTTACATTGCCTTGTGGTAAGATTTCAAAAATCGAAGGCATTGAGACTCTTAAGCAGCTAAAAAATGTAGTTTTTGCAGATATTCGAGGTATTAGCGAGGGTGATATTACAGAACCTATGATTACTAAAGGTATGAGAAAAGGTCCGATCATTGTATCTGCAAATACTGATAAAGAATTTTTTGAAGTTATATCCCAAATACATAAAATATTGAAAATTACGGTTATGACATCAAATGGTTATAAAAATATAATATGGGAATAGCATGAAGGAAAAATATTTTGTAGTAGCAGATTCTATTAGTAAATGGAAAATTGATAATCCTTTTGAGAGGAATCTTTCTTATCTTGCTGATAAATATGAATTTTGGAAGATTTTGTATGTTTTATTCTATAAAATAGTCTCTTATAAGTATTATAAAAAAGGAGTAGAACTTGCCAATGTTCAAATCAACAGACAGTGGGCAACCATAGATGAGGAGATCAAAAAATATCTAAAAAGGAAAGTTTTAGTCCGTGATATGATTTATAGTTTGCATCGCTTTGGAACAAGTTTTGAAGAATATTTCGTTTTTAAGTTTTATGAACGTAATCATATTGGAAGAAGTAGCTTTAATAATCTGAAACGCCAATATGGTTTTTGTCAGCTTGTTAATGATGCTAATATAAGAGAATTGTTTGAGGATAAAGGAGCGTTATATAAAAAAATAAAGAACTTTTATAAACGTGATTTAGTAGTTGTTTATGATGATTCGCAAAAGAATGAATTAGCAGATTTCTTGTTAAAACATACTTCTTTTATTTATAAACCATTGAAGGGACATAGTGGACAAGGGATTAAAATTTATAGAAATTATAAATTGGGAATATCTTTTTTCGACGACGTAATCAAATATGGGGCTTTTGTGGTAGAAGAGTTGATAGAACAAGGAGAAGAATTGGCAGTAATACATAAAGAAAGTATTAATACAGTACGACTCGTTACATTTAAGGTTAATAACGATGTTCATATAATAGGAGGAGCTCTGCGTATGGGCGTTGGTGAGTCTACTGTAGATAATGCAGGAGCTGGTGGTATCTATGCTTCTATTGATACCAATGCAGGTATTGTTAATAGTATGGCTTGTGATAATATAAATAATCACTATAGTGTTCATCCAGATTCGAATTGCAAGATAGTTGGTTTTGAATTGCCACAATGGAACCAAGCTATAACAATGGTTGTTGAGATGGCAATGAAATGTGGGGGGGGCAACGGTTATTGCCTGGGATTTAGCATATAGTAAGAAAGGTTGGCTTGTCATAGAAGGTAATGATGTTGGAGAACCATATTTATTACAAGCACCTCTTCAAGTTGGTATGAAATCAACATTAATAAGATTATTAGATTTATATTTTAGTAAATAACGTTTAAATATTAATTTTTATGATTCCATTTAACAAACCATGCCTCACAGGTAAAGAGGCACATTACATGTATCAGGCAGTTTTTACAGGTAAATTGTCAGGCAATGGTTATTTTACAAAAAAGTGTCAACATTACTTTGAAGAGCGTTATGGCTTCAAGAAATGTTTGTTGGCTACTTCTGGTACCGATGCACTTGAAATGTGTGCAATGTTGTGTGGATTAAATCCTGGAGATGAGGTTATTGTACCATCATACACTTTTGTTTCTACAGCTTTGGCGTTTCTTCGCGAGGGAGCAAAAGTCATTTTCGCAGATTCTATGCAATGTAATCCTAATTTGGACGCAGAATCCTTAGAGAAATTAATAACACCACGTACACGTGTTATTGCTCCTGTACATTATGCTGGTGTTGCTTGCGATATGGATGCTATTATGGCTGTAGCTGAGAAGCATAATCTTTTGGTAGTAGAAGATGCTGCTCAAGCAATTGACTCTTTTTATAAGGGTAGACCTTTGGGAAGTATTGGTCATTTGGGCGCATTCTCTTTCCATGAAACTAAAAATATTACAGCAGGAGGAGAAGGTGGACTTTTAACTATTAATGATGAACGTTTTATTCGCCGTTCAGAAATTTTGTGGGAAAAGGGTACTAATCGAGCTGAATTTTTCCGTGGTGCTGTAAATAAGTATGGATGGGTAGATATGGGATCTTCATTCTTGCCTGCCGAAATTAATGCAGCTTTTTTGTGGGCTCAGCTTGAAAATCTTGATGTTATTCAGGCTAAACGCAAGAAACTTTGGGAACAGTATTTTGTAGGGCTTCAGCAATTGGCAGGAAAAGGTTTTATACGCCTACCTCAAATTCCTGGGTATGCAACGAATAATGCTCACATGTTCTATTTCGTATGTCGTAATCTGGATGAGCGTTCTGCATTAATTGCTTTTCTTAAAGAAAATGGCGTTACTGCACCTTTCCATTATCTGAGTTTGCATAAAAGTGACTATTACATGGAACACAACGACGAACGTCCAGAACTTCCAAATTGTGATATGTATGCTGATTGCTTGGTACGTATGCCTATGTACTATGAATTAGAATTGGAACAGGTAGATTTGATTGTTTCAAAAATTATAGAATTCTTTAATAGACAAGTTAATAATGGTATTTAGAAATATTGTTTTCTTTTCTCCTAGCAAAATAACAGGAGGTGCTGAATATTATTTTATTCGGTTAGCAGAATATGTTGCAGATAACTATAAGGATTTTCGTGTGTATTATACGGAATTTCAAGATGGATTTGGAAGAAAAGTAATAAGCTCACCTAATGTATATTTCATAAATTATGAAGAAGGTGTAAATGTCACAATACCTGAAAAATCGGTAATCTGTATTTCTTCACATTTGGTTTATCAAATTCAAAAATTGTTTTCTTATAATAGAAACAATTCTGTGTTCATGATGTGGTTTATGCATTATCGACATCTTTCGACTTATTTTACAATGGGTGATTATTTTAAAGTTGGTCGAAAGTTTAGGGCTAAAGTCGGTAAACATATTGAAAAATTGACAGACTTGGGCGTTTTGCAATTTTTAGGTAATATAGGATACTTAAAGTTATCACAACAGTTCTTGTTTTCTTATCATCCGATTAATGCTTTACCAATACCTATATCTACGGAAAAATATGGTGTAGATGTCGCTATTAATAGAAGAATAAATGATGTTGTTAGATTCTGTTGGCTTGGGCGCTTAGATAAAGAAAAATCCAAAAATATATTGACATACATGAATGAACTTGAATATGTAAATAAAACAAAAAAAGTTTCATTGTCAATTATCGGCGTTGGACCAGCTGAAGCAATCTTGAAGCGTCAGGCAAAAAGATACCCATTTAAGATAGAATTTGTCGGTGAAAAACGCGAAAAGGAACTTGATAGTTTTATTCGCGAAAATGTAGATATAGGTTTGGCTTCAGGAACATCTTCTATGGAGTTTGCATTACGTAAGGTTCCTGTTATACAAGATTGGTTGCTGGATAGTGTTTATCAAGCAGGAAAGCGCGATACTTATTATCTGTATGGACAGACATCGATAATATCAGAAATCACTTCAACAAAATTCAGATTTGAAAATATGGGGACTTTTTATTCGAAATTTTCTGACTTGATGGATAATTATATCGTTCGTTGTGAGGAAGCTTATAAGAATGTAATGTTATGTTCTGTATCAAATTGTTGTGAGAAATTCATTTCTGCAGTGTCAACGTTGGAGCAATCAGATATGAAGGAATGTTATGAGCATATTGATGCTCTTGCTTTTTATGTTAGGAAAGCTAAAAATAATTGGAAAGAGAAATTGCATCTACATCGTATTTTTGTTCCTTTATGTAAAATTCTCTCTATTGAACCTGCTGCAATTTAATTCTATGTCAAAAAGTAGAAAATTATGAAGAGAAGTTTCTCTATATTTAAAAGGGATAATATCTTTTTCTTTATTTTTTTGTTTTGGTATATTTTCAAAATAGCCTTTTACCAATATGTAGGTTTTTCCCAAAGTTATATATTTAGTCGTCTTGCGGAATTTATGGCTGTTGGTTTTATGTGTTATTGTATAGGCGATATACTTAAGATTCAAAAATATAGATTGATATCTCTTATAACCATAGAGGTTATAATAACATTTTTTATATCAATAATTTATTGGGGAGCATCACCTTTTTATGCCATACAAGCTCAAGGATCCAGTATAGGCTTATTGTATGTCGTTGTTTTCTTTGCATTACGAAAATGGAATGTGTCTCCTAAAGTAGTTCAAAATGTACTTATAACACTTGCTGTTATATATCTCTTATGTTGGATTTATTCTCTTTACAAAATGCCAGAAATGGTGTTTGGTATAGATAGAGATGATAAATATGGAGAGATAACAGAAAGAGGATTTTATCGTCTGTTTATTCCAGGCAATGTATCTGCAGTGTTAAGTTTTCACTTTCTTGGTGCATTTTTGTATAAACAAAAAAAGTGGGGACTTTATTTAGCGTTCTTAATGCTTTTGATTGTTGTGTTACATGTGGGACGACAAATGATAATATGGACAATTATTATTTCTGCTATAATGATATTTATGGTTTATAGAAAGAAAATAATGCACCTTATTATTGCTATATTTGTGGGATACTGTGGGTTACTATATATAGCAGATAAAATTCCTGCTGTTTCTTCTATGATGGAAATATCAAAAGATCAAGGTGAAAATATAGATGATGACATTAGAACCAAAGCAGTTAATTATTTCGTTTATGAATATCCACATAATATTGTGACAACTTTGTTTGGTAATGGTGCGCCAGTAAGGGACACAGAACTATACAAAATAGATCAAATAGGAAATATGCATGGTTATTATCATACAGATGTTGGCTTCTTTTCAATGTTTTGTAATTATGGTATTGTAACAGTGATTTTGTTTGGCTTATTATTAGTTAGGGTTGCTAAACTGAAAGTTGAACAAGAGTATAGGTATTTAAAGTACTATATTTTCTATATTTACGGAACTTATCTCATGTCACAGTCTCTAACAATTAGTATTTTCACATTCATGATGGCGTATTATATTTTAGAGACTTCAGCCTATAAATTGAAGAATAAATATTTTGATAAGATGTAAATAACCCCAAAAATGAGAAATAATCAGAATCAATATGATAATACGTAGTAAAGCGCCCCTCCGTCTAGGCTTGGCAGGAGGTGGTTCCGATGTGTCGCCATATAGTGATATATACGGAGGTTTGATATTAAATGCAACAATCAATTTGTATGCATATTGTACAATCGAAGAGACTGATGACAATCAGATAACTATCAATGCGTTTGATGCGCATTGTAACAAGAGTTATCCGATGGCAGAATGTCTGGAGATTGATGGTGAGGCAAGTCTCATTAAGGGAGTGTATAATCGAGTAGTAAAGGATTTTTGCGTAGGTGCTAAATCTTTTAAGATTACTACTTACAATGATGCTCCTGCAGGTTCAGGCTTAGGCACATCCTCTACCATGGTGGTTTGTATCTTAAAGGCATTTGTAGAGTGGCTTGGGTTGCCATTGGGTGATTATGAGATTTCCCGACTTGCATACGAGATTGAACGCAAGGACTTGGGACTTTCTGGTGGTAAACAGGATCAGTATGCTGCAGCCTTTGGAGGTTTCAACTACATGGAGTTTTTGCAGAACGATATCGTAATCGTGAATCCTTTGAAGATTAAGCGTTGGATTATCGATGAGTTGGAGGCAAGTATGCTTCTTTACTTTACAGGCAAGAGCCGTAGTAGTGCTGCTATCATTGAGGAGCAAAAGAAGAATACTTCTCATGGTGATAATGATGCTGTGGAAGCTATGCATAAGATTAAGCAGAGTGCCAAGGATATGAAACTTGCCATCTTGAAGGGTGATATTGATGGATTTGCTGATATCCTTCGTGAAGGTTGGGAAAACAAGAAGAAGATGGCAAATAACATTACCAATCCTATGATTCAGGAAGCAATGGATGTTGCTATGGCTGCTGGTGCTAAGGCTGGTAAGGTTTCCGGTGCTGGTGGTGGTGGTTTCATTATGTTCGTGGTAGAACCTACCCGTAAAAAGGAAGTGGAAGAGGCTTTGAAGAAACTCAATGGTTTTGTGATGCCATTCCAGTTCTCTGATGGTGGTGCTCATGGATGGAAGATTTATCCAACAGACGATGTTCGAATGTTGAGTGTTAAATGTTAAATGTTTAATAGAAAAATTCATATATGAACAACCATATTGAAACTTTGGTACAACGATATCCACAGTTGGAGAGTTGTAAAGATGATATATTGAAGGCTTACCAAATCCTGGAGGAAGCTTATTCGGCTGGTCGCAAGTTGCTGGTAGCAGGTAATGGCGGTTCGGCATCAGACTCAGAACATATTGTTGGAGAACTGATGAAGGAGTTTAAATTGAAGCGTAAGATTTATGCTGCTCAGATAGATCGACTCATGCAGATTGATGCTGAGATGGGTACAGTGTTGGCTGATCATTTGCAAGGTTCGCTTCCTGCAATCTCTTTGGTGGGAGAACCTTCTTTGAGTACTGCATTTATGAATGATGCCGTACCTGTTTTGATCTTCGCCCAACAGGTGAATGGATTGGGTAGTGCTGGGGATGTCTTCTTGGGTATCTCAACTTCTGGTAATAGTAAGAATGTACTTTATGCAGCAGTAGCAGCAAAGTCTAAGGGCTTGAAGGTGATTGGTCTGACCGGTCAGAACGAAAACAAGTTGGAAACATTCGCAGATGTTTGTATCCATGTTCCAGAGACTGAGACTTATAAGATTCAGGAACTTCATCTTCCAGTATATCATTGCCTGTGCTTGATGTTGGAAGAAAATTTTTTTGGAAATCAGTGATGAAAAAAGATATTGTATGGTTGGATTATGCTCGAACTTTTGGTATATTCCTTGTAATATTTGGACATTGCCTTCAAACTTTTCCTGCATGGAAAAGCAATGAATGCCTTCGAGGAATTTGGGATTATGTTTATTTGTTCCATATGCCTCTGTTCTTTATTATCTCTGGCTTTTTATTTAAAGCCCCAAATGTAGACAAAGCTAATATCCGATATGGGGGGGTAAATTGATAAGATCGATTATACTACCTTATTTGATTTACCAACTTGTTTTTTTGTTAATATTAATAGTGCTAAAACATAAGACTATAGATGTTTTAATAGTTGCGAAGATGCTAATGGGAATTTTGATGGGGGATGGTTATGATACTCTATATTCAACTTCTGTCTGTCTGCCATGTTGGTTTCTTGTGAGCATCATTCAATTGCGTCTTTTTTTTATGTTTATACCTATTAATAGGATATCTGCTTGTTGTTTATTAGTTGCTTCAGTATTGGGATTGTTGTTGTTGAAACATAAAAATCTTGATTTGTACTTCTGTTTGGATTCCACGATGATGGCAATTCCTTATTTTATAGTAGGTCATTATTTTGGTAAGTGGATGAAATGTACATTATCTTCGAAGATTCTCCTTATGATTGGAATCTTGTCTGCTTTATGGGTATATTTTATATTGCAGATAAATGGGGCTGCTCAAATGATTGGACCAAGTTTTGGCAATAACATCTTATTGAACTATAGTGCAGGCATTGCGGGAACCTTTCTGATAATTTCGCTATCGATGCTGTTATCTAGAAGATTGGGTGATAATTCAACGAATCGTATAATATCAAGAAACACTTTATTTATAATATTTTTCCATTGGGTTCTTTTGATACCGACAGGCATGATTATAAGAAAAATGTTGGCAACAATAACTAGTAGAGCTGATAAAACTCTCTTTATGGCAATTTTAGTGGCAGCTTGTATTCTTGTAATTTCAAAATATGCAATTGTTTTTGGAGTAAAAAGATTCCCAGTTTTATATGGTAAACAAAAAAGTAAAAATCAACAATGAAAGTAGTAATTATGGCAGGTGGTAAGGGTACAAGAATCGCTTCTGTGAGAAGCGATGTGCCTAAGCCTATGATTAATATATGTGGCAAGCCTATCTTGGAACATCAGATTGATAACTTGAAGGCTTGTGGTTTGACAGACATTATCCTCGTTATCGGATATCTTGGTGACAAAATCAAAGAATATTTCGGTGATGGTAGTAAGTTTGGTGTTAACATTGAGTATTTTGTTGAAGACCATCCTTTAGGTACTGCTGGTGCCTTGTTTAAAATGCCACAGTTGACGGAGGACTTCTTGCTTCTTTGTGGTGATGTTATCATTGATGTGGATTTTAACCGATTCATTACATTCCATAAGGAACATCAGGCATGGGCAAGTTTAGTGGCTCATCCAAACGGACACCCATACGACAGTTCTTTATTGGTAACAGAGATTGATGCGCCTAAGACTGTTGGTGGTATGCCTGAGGATACCCATCGAGTTATCCGCTGGATGGCAAAGGAGGATGAGCGCACTTATTACAAGAACCGTGTAAATGCAGGTATAGAGTTGATTTCTCCAGAACTCTTGAAGGAAACGATGAAGAACTTCGTTCCTCGTCATCCTGAGACTCCGGATAAGATAGACCTTGATCGTGATGTCTTGAAGCCAAATATCCCAAGTGGTAAAATTTTCGCATACGATACTCCTGAGTATATCAAGGATATGGGTACTCCAGATAGATTCTATGAGACAGAAAAGGATATCGAAAGCGGCAAGGTTCATGCTCGCAACTTGAAGAATAAGCAGAAGGCTATTTTCTTGGATAGAGATGGAACTATCAATAAAATGGTAGGTTTTGTAACTAAGCCTGAGCAATTCGAGTTGATTGAAGGTGCTGCAAAAGCTATCAAGGCTATCAACAAGAGTGGTTATCTTGCTATTGTCGTAACCAATCAGCCTGTGATTGCTCGTGGTGATTGTACTTTTGAGGAGTTGCAGACCATTCATGACAAGATGGAAACAGAACTTGGTAAGGTTGGTGCTTTCGTAGATGCTATCTATGTTTGTCCTCACCATACCGATAAGGGATTTGATGGGGAGCGATCTGAATATAAGTGCAACTGCGATTGTCGCAAGCCGAAGCCAGGACTCTTGTTGCAGGCAGCTAAAGACTTCAATATTGAACTGTCTGAATCCTATATGATAGGTGATAGCCATCGAGATTTTGAAGCAGGCGAAAATGCTGGGGTTAAAAAGAGCATTAAGGTGGAGGAGAATAAGGAGAATGGAATAATGAACAGTTTAAGAGAAATAGTTTTATGAAGAAAATAGGTATAGTGGCTTTTTTTCATACAGAGGCTTCTCTTTGTTTAGCAAAATATTTATCTAAAATAGAAAATGTAGAGGTTGATATTTATTTAATATGTGACTTACTAAGAGATAAAGGCTATATGCCAGGTATAGAATACTTTAATGCTCCTAAACATCTTGGTATTTGCAAATTGACTAAACATTCTTGTCCAGCAATCATAAAAGACTCTATTGGACTACCTGTAAATTATCATTTATTGCGTTTGTTGTCTTTTTCGTCAAAACTGCTATTCATAAATAAGTTAATATTAAAACATTCTATAAAGCAGATTCGATCGAAACATTATGATGCGATAAATATTGTAGGTCATATGCCTTGGGTGGAATATATTCATGTTTATTTTAAAGGAGAAAATATTATACATACCTTTCATGAGGTAGGAGGACATTCTGCTGATGGTAAATCTACACCTTTACTGCGTAAAGTGATAAATGATGGGACAAAGGTGATATTGCCTTCAAATTCTACTTATAATCGCTTTATGGCAATAAAAGGGGTAAATGAAAATAAAACAGCAAATATTCCAGTTGGGGAACATGAAACTTTGATGCTTTACGAGAAAAGTATTGATATGCATTTAAATTTAAAGCATAATTTGCCAACATTGTTATTCTATGGCTTTATTAAGCCGTATAAAGGGTTAGATACTTTGGCTGAAGCTTATAAAATATTAGGTTCTTTTACATCTTCTTTTAACTTAATTATAGCAGGGGCAGGAGTAGATCCTGCCTTGAATTATTTTAAAGAAGAAAAAGATGTTGTTGTTTTAAATCGTTTCTTAACAGATGAAGAAATGATGTATCTCAATAGAATCTCTGATGTAGTTTTGTTACCTTATCATAGTGCTTCCCAAAGTGGAATCGTATTGACTTCGTTTATGTTTGGTAATCCTATAATCTCAACAAATGTAGGCGCCTTATCTGAAACAATAAAAAATGGAGAGAATGGTTTACTGGTTAAGCCTGATAGTCCGGTAGATTATGCGGCTGCAATAAAACGTTTGATAACGGATAAAAACTTATATGATCGTTTAAGTCATGGTGCTTTGCAATTTGGTCATGGCGATGAGTATGATTGGAATAATATAGCTAAGAAGACTCTTGATTTTTACTTTGAGTAAGATTTTAATAATATGATTATGGAAGCAGCTGTAGCAATGATGGCAAAGCCTTTTATTGAAGGGATTGTTAAAGATGTGATAATTCCTAAGATAAAGTCGTTTAGTAAGAATGTGTCTGATGGTTTTAAAATGGATTGCATTCCTAAGGCAGAACATTTTCAAGAATATTTATTTAGGTCGTACAAAAAATATGGGATTATAAATACGTTAGTACAAAATAATCATTTGGTTGAGTTAAAGAATATCTATATCCCGTTAACTCTTAAAACTGTTAATTCTGTTAGAGGGCATGGGCAAGTATTAGTGGATGGTTTTCCTGTTGCCTTTCTCAAGGATAATAGACGTGTGCTTATAACTGATACGGCTGGTATGGGTAAGTCTACAATGATTAAAAGAATGTTCCTTGATGTCATTGATTGTAGATGTGGTATTCCTATATATGTAGAATTACGTAGGTTGACTAAAGAACATGGTCTTGTAAGTGAAATAGTTCAGCAGCTAAATTCTTTAACAAAAGATATTGATATAAAACTTGTCTTGGAGCTGTTTCGAACAGGTGAATTTGTATTTTTCTTTGATGGGTATGATGAGGTTCCCTTAGCAGAACTTACTTTTGTTACAAGAGAAATACAGGATTTTGTGGATAAAGCAGGAGAAGATAATATCTATATATTGACTTCTAGACCTGATAATGCTTTGGCTAGTTTTGGTAATTTCTTGACAATGCATATCTCTTCTTTGACGAAAAAGCAGTCTTATGAGCTAATACGAAAACTGGATAATAATGGTGAAACATCAAGAATGCTGGTTGATAAATTAAGGAGTCCTGATTATCATACAATAGAAGAGTTCTTGAAGAACCCACTATTGGTATCGTTATTATTTGCGGCTTTTAATTATAAACCTTCTATTCCTATTAAAAAACATATTTTTTATCGACAAGTTTTTGATGCATATTTCAATAGTCATGATTTGTCTAAAGGAGATGGTTATACTCATGAAAAGTTGTCTAATTTAGCAATAGATGATTTTGATACCATTATGCGTTATCTAGGCTTTGATTGCCAAAAGAAACAAAAGGTAGAGTTTGAAAAAGATGAATTGCTATTGATGATAAAGGATACAAGGATAAGAATCCCTCGAGTTGAATTTCGAGATTCTGATTTGCTAGCAGATTTATTGAAAGCTGTACCTTTGTTTTGTAAGGATGGCCATTTTTACAAATGGACCCATAAATCCTTGCAAGAGTATTTTGCTGCAGAATTTATATATAAAGATTCTAAAGAAAATCAAGATCTCATACTTTCTACCCTTTATCATAGTAGTAAGATAGAAAGATATATTAATCTTCTAGATTTGTATTTTGATATAGATTATCCTGGGTTTGAGAAAAACATATTACTACCTTTCTTAAAGGAGTTTTTGATTTATCATGCCTCCATTCCACCGAAGCCTGATAATATAAGTGTAAAGTTGTTTGAAGAACGTGTTGGAATGCTGTTCTTGCGGAAAGTGTATTTTTGGAATCATATAAATGGAGACGTAAATATTGAAAATATATTTGATAATCTACCGGATTCTGATACATCGCTAGACACAAAGTGCGTACATATTCTGGAACATGGTAATTATATAGTTGAAGAAAGTTTTGCAAGAACTTGTTTGATATATTTAATATCAAATAAAATGTCTGGTTTGGTTGCTAAGGTTATGACTTCTAAGGGAACATCATTCAAAGAAGACCTTCTCAAAATAGATGCTTATACAAACTCAGATGATTCCGATGCTTATGAGATTACTAACGGATACTTAGCTTTTCTAGATAGAGGATACTATTTGAAGTATGATGCAGTCAAGAAATTTGTAGCTTCTAAGGAGAATGTTGACAAGGAAGCTATGAAGAATGAATTGTTAAATGGGCTATAACTCGTATGTTTAATTTGTGTAAAATATTTAGTGTATGAATGATATAAATATAAAATTAAATGTTGTTTTTATAGGAAACATATCTTTTCCTGTTGGTGCGGCTAGTTCAAAGCGCAGAAGATATATGGTTGATTATATGAACATGAATAAAATACAAAGTCATGTTTTAGTGACTGGTTTTCATAATGAAGATTCTGAAAATGAAGTAGAGGGTGTGTACGGTTTATGTGATTATCTTGATATCTCATCTTCATTTAGTATTATTAAAGCTTCAAAATATTATCAGAAGGGTAAAAGTAAATTGAAGGAATGGTTTGATGGTAATAAGCTTAATGTACTAATATTTCATACGATTTTAGATATCTCAGAATATCCTTTTTTTCAATTTGCTAAAAATCTCGGTTATAAAGTCATATTCGATCAAGTTGAAACTAGCTATGTTGCACCTGGAACAAGAACATCTTGGAAAACAAAAATACATGCTATGTTAAATGAGTATGTAGGTAATATCGCATATAAAAAATGTGATGGTAGTTTTGTTATTTCTAAGGCTTTGCTGGCACAAAATAAATCTAAATTTCCAAAGATGCCTCTTTGTTTGTTACCGAATTCAACACCTATTTTGCAACAAAAAGAAAAGGTAGATTTTAATGAAATACCTATAATACTTTATACAGGAACTTATGCACCAAAAGATGGGGTTGAGTTTTTAATAAGAGCATTCTTAAAAGTGTTGGAACATGGATATAAATGCAAATTGGTTCTAACAGGAAGAGGAAAACCAAGTGATATGAAGGTGCTAGATTTGGTTAAAAATAATCCAAATGTTGAATATTTAGGACGAATTTCTGATAGAAAACTAAATGATGTGTTGGTCAATTCAGATATTCTGACTATGACACGCGTTGATAGTAAATTTGCCAATTGTGGCTTTCCCTTTAAAGTATCCGAGTATCTTTCAACTGCTAATCCGATAATAGCATCAAAAGTCAGTGATATTACCGATTATCTAGAGCATAAAAAAAATGCATATTTGGTAGAGCCTAATAGCGTGAATGACATAGTTAAAGGAATAGAATTCATGCTCAATAATAAAAAAATAGCATTAGAGATAGGTAAGGAAGGCTTACATGTTGCAAAAACAATATTTAGTATTGATGCAATAGGATTAAGATTTGTTAATTTTCTGCATTCTTTAAAAGAAAATTATGATTAATATTATATTGATAGATTTTAATATTCAAGGTACATTGCCATTAAAAACTATCCTTGAGCAAAGAACAAAAGAAGAATGGAGGGTCTTTTCTCAAAAAAGCAATCATCTGCATGCAGGCATAATTGCAAAATTTCTTCGTTTTTTTTGGTATTTTATTTTTCCTTTAAAAATAGTATTGTGTCGTAAACGATATAAACAGATCATTGGATGGCAACAGTTTTATGGATTAAATTTTGCCTTTTGGTGTCGACTCTTTCATCTAAAGAAAACCAATGATTTGACTGTAATGACATTTATTTATAAGAGGAAATCTGGAGTGGCAGGACTTTTGTATCATAAGTATATGAATTATATAGTGACAAGTAAGTATATTGATCATTTCATTTGTTTTGCAAAAGAAGAATGTCAATATTATGCTGATTTATTTGGTATTGACAAACAAAAGTTTGTTTATGTTCCTTTGGGAATGAGTATGTCCAAATATAACGGTGAAGAGGATGATGGGTATATCTTTGCTACTGGTCGAAGTAATCGTGATTATGATTTCTTGATAAATTCCCTTGTTGGTACGGATTTTAAATGTATGATAGCTTGTGATACATATAAGAGAAAAGTATGTTATAAGAATATTACAGTCTTAAATGATTGCTATGGAGATAATATGCAAGCAATGATGGCTAAATGCCATTGTGTTGTAATTCCTTTAAAGAATTTGAAAATGTCTTCCGGACAGTTAGTGGTAATTCAAGCAATGTCTTTGGGAAAACCAGTGATTTGTACAAAGTCTGATGGGATTAAGGATTATGTGGTGGATGGTGTTACTGGTTTTTTGATAGAGAATCAACAGAACCAGTTGCTTTCAGCTCTGAATAAGTTATATGCTCAAGATGAAACTTATAATAGGATGTCTGTAAATTCATTAGCATCCTACAAGAATAAGTTTACGGAAGATGCAATGTATAATAGAATTGCTGATATTGTTAACGGCTGATAAAATGAAAAAGTATTTTAAATTGTTTTTGGGGCGTTTTTATTGTATGTTTTATAGAGTAAAATATCGCCCCAATATATATATAGGAATTGGTTCCAAACTAATTGGGGGGGCAAGGATTCATCTCTCTCACAACGTGAAAATTATGCCTCAGGCAATGTTGGTTTCCTTGCGTGGTGGTATAATTGAAATTGGAGAGAATACAGAAATTAGTATGTATTCAAGAGTAGCAAGCATGGGGTATGTTAAGATTGGCAATCATGTGTTGACAGGGCCTCATGTATTTATTGCTGACTATAATCATGAGTATCAAAATCCGATGAAGCCCGTTATGTACCAAGGTAATCGTTTTACTCCTCGAAATGATGGTGAGCCGAATCTTTTGATAGATGATGGAACATGGATTGGTACTAATGTGGTAATTGTTGGTAATGTACATATTGGCAAGAATTGCGTGATTGGTGCCAACTCTGTAGTCACAAAGGATATTCCTGATTACTCTGTGGCTGCTGGCATTCCTGCAAAGGTAATCAAAAGGTATGACTTTGAGGAGGAAGAGTGGGTGAGAGTGTAAGTGAAAATGAAACGAATAGAAAGATATTTATTATGACTTTAAAAATTAAGGTGTCAAATCCGTTTTTGCCCAACTATGTTAAAGAAGTTGATTTCGAAGACTTCGAGCGTATTGATGTGGAAATAAAAGGAGAAATGGATTCAAACCACTTTTTGTGGAAACTTTGGCATTTATTTGACTTGCAATATGCACCTTCTAATGGTAAAGGTTTTGCTCCATGGGCTTATCAACCACAAAGGTATGTTGGAAAGAAAAATCAAATATTGGTTTTGGGAAATATCAATACAGCTTTGGGTAATTTCCATGTAGCGATTTCTTATGTTACGAAAGGTGATATTGATAGTGTTTGTTTTTATTCTGGAATCCACAATGATAAGCTGACATACAAGAAGCTTCGAGCAATAGTTTTACAAGCTAAGGATGAAATGAGCCAGTTGGAAATATTTCATTATAAAGTGGAACTGTTTAGCAAGTTTGACAAATTAAAGTTTCATACATATATAGGAAACAATTTTAAATTGTATTTTCAAAATGATAAATTGTATATTTCTTTTAATGTGACTTGTGTTGATAAATATGAAGCTTACCATTTAGGAATGGAAAGAATGAAATATTTAGTTGCTTTCTTAGCTGTTGAGACAAATATTTTGTTTGATTATCCTTTTATAGAAAATTCTTCTATGGAAGATAACATAACTGAAGAACAACCTGTATTTATGCAGAACTATATAGATGGTTATTCTATTTCGGGTGATACTGTTCTTTTGTCTAAAGAAGGCTTTCAATTCTTAGATCAATTTATCTTTGTTGAGAGAGACTTGTGTCTGACACATTTGGTTAAGTATTTTCTATTGGGGTGCATACATGTTCAAGATGGCATGAAAGAGCAAGAGGTTTTTTATGATATTGTTAAAGCGACATACCCCACTTTGACTTATGCAGCCATGAGAAAGCAAGTGAAAAACAGGCAAGAAAAATATACTCATTGTATTATGCATTATTTATCAGCCATTGAAACTGCTTCTTTTGAGGATGGCAACCATGAGACATGTGCTTGTTGTGGCAATGTAAAGTATAAAATTGGTGCAAGAGTGAAGGATTTTATTACTAAGTACTTTAACGAGAAATTGGGAAATATTTACAAAGGATTGTATAATATACGATCTAAGTATTTACATACAGGAATACTTTCTACAAGTGGCGACTTCTTGAATGCTCGCCCTCTTTTGGATATTGGTACGGATTTGGGACTTTTTGATGCTTCTTTTGTATCAGTTAGAGCCAATGGTTATGTTTCTTTGGTGTCAGCAATGAATATAAAAGAATGGACAACTTTTGGTATGCGTTGCTTTTATCATGAAAAAATGTATGGTAATAAAAATTATGAAGTAGAAGAGTCCTATAACAATAATTCAGAAGACTATATCAAGCATTTTTCGGATATCGTTTTGAAATCCAATGTGGAAGGTCTAGAAATAACAGGTATAGAACCAACGTAAATAATGGTATAAAAATTTAAGATGGAATGAAAATTATATTAGTAAACTATCGCTACTTTATTAGTGGCGGTCCAGAGCGTTATTATTTTAATATCAAGGAAATATTGGAGAAGAACGGACATGAGGTGATTCCTTTCTCTGTAAAGTCAAGCAGAAACTTTCCTAATGACTATGAAAAGTATTTCTTGGATATAGTTGATGACGAAGTGTATTTTGCACAGGCTAAGAAGAAAACTCCAAAGATGATTTTGAAATCATTTACGAGAATGTTCTATTCGCTTGAGGCAAAAAACAAAATGAAGCAGTTGATTCGTGATACAAAGCCTGATTTGGTATATATCATGCAGATGCATAATAAGATTTCTCCGTCTATTGTTGATGCAGCAAGAGAAATGAAGGTGCCAGTGGTACATCGTATCTCTGACTTTCAGTATATGTGTCCTAATGCCTTGTTCTATAATGATAGTATCGGGGTTTGTGAGGATTGCTTGAAAGGAAAGCGTTTCAGCTGTGTGAAATACAAGTGTGTCTTGAATTCTCCTGTATATAGTGGTATCAAGATGATGGCTAAATGGCTTCATGATGCAATGAAGGTACATAAGCGTATCGATGCTTTTATTGTTCCATCAGAATTTACCTTGGGAAAATTGAATGTGTATGGCATTCCATTGAAGAAGTTGAACCACATACCTACTTTCTTTAATTTGAAAGAGAAGAATCCTGTGGTTGATTATAAGCCTTTTGTATTGTTCGTGGGAAGAATTGAGAAACAGAAAGGATTAATGACTTTAGTCAAGGCTTTCGAGGAACTTCCTTACGAACTTAAAATTATTGGTTTCTCAAATGATGGCTATGAGGATGAGCTTAAAAATTATTTGGGAAGACCGATTAATGGAGACTTGAATGTGGAGGAATCTACTGCCTATGGTAAGAATGGAAACATTCATTTCTTGGGACGTAAGAACTTTGAAGAGATTGTTCCTTATTTGAAGTCTTGTTTGTGTACTACTGTTCCTAGTGAATGGTATGACAATTTCCCTAATGTCGTTTTGGAAAGTTATGCTTATAAAAAAGCTGTTGTAGCTACAGATTTCGGCTCTTTACAGTATATGGTGGATGAAGGTAAGACTGGTATGAAATTCAAGTATGCAGATCTTGAAGATTTCCGTAAGAAGATTACTTATCTGATGGAACATCCTGAAGAAACTAAGAAAATGGGCGAAAATGGATATAAGTTGATTGAAACAAAGTATTCTCCTGAGACGCATTATAAAGCATTGATGGAGGTCTTTAATCAAGTAATTAGATAAAATTGAATAAGAATAAATATATTATGTCAGAAAAGAAATTAAATGGTACTGTCATTGTAACCTATCGTTGCAATGCGCGTTGTTCAATGTGTAATCGTTACAAGGCTCCTTCTAAGCCTGAGGAGGAAATCTCTATTGAGACTATCAAGAAACTGCCTAAGATGTATTTTACCAACATCACGGGTGGTGAGCCTTTCATCCGTACGGACTTGAAAGACATCGTACGTGAGCTTTATAAGAAAAGCGACCGTATCGTGATCTCTACCAACGGCTTCTTTACCGACCGTATCATCGACCTGGCGAAGGAGTTCCCTCAGATTGGTATCCGTATCTCTATCGAGGGATTGGAGCAGACCAACAATGAAATCCGTGGCTTGAACAATGGTTTCAACCGTGGCTATACTACCTTGAAGAAGCTCTGTGAGATGGGACTGAAGGATGTGGGCTTCGGTATGACCGTTCAGGACAAGAACGCTCCTGACCTCGTGCCTCTCTATGAGTTGAGCAACAAGATGGGTATGGAGTTTGCGACCGCATCACTCCATAACTCTTTCTACTTTGTTGAGGCTAAGAACATCATCCACGACCGTCCGATGGTGGCTAAGAACTTCGAGAACCTGGTGAACGAGCTGTTGAAGTCTAACTCTCCAAAGAAGTGGTTCCGTGCTTACTTCAACCATGGACTCATCAACTATATCTATGGTCAGAAGCGTCTCTTGCCTTGCGATATGAGTTTCGATACATTCTTCATCGACCCATACGGTGATGTGATGCCATGTAATGGTACCAAGGACAAGGAGGTGATGGGTAACCTGAACCGCCAGACTTGGGATGAGCTTTGGAGTTCTCCAGAGGCTGAGCAGGTACGCAAGAAGGTAAGACATTGCGACAGAAACTGCTGGATGATCGGTTCTGTTTCTCCTGCCATGCACAAGTACATCAAGACTCCAGCCCTGTGGGTAGCTAAGCACAAGCTGAAGAGCCTGCTCGGTATGAAGTACTCTATGTATGAGAACCCTATCTGCTGCGAGTATCGTGATGGTAAGGTAACTAAGGAGCAGCTTGACAAGCTTTCTACCTGCGATATGAATGCCGTGGTGAACAATGGTCTTTCTGCCGATTCAAAGGAGGCTTTGAAGGGTAAGCGTGGCGAGGACATCGTGAACGCTGACGTGGCTAGCCAGGGTTATGAGGCTACCAAGAAGGAAACAGATAGAAATATCGAAATCAAGTAATCACTTGATTCTCTTATGGTTGATAAGAAGCCACAGTGCGGAGAGCATCGACATCAAGATGATGCCGAAGTACTGTATGGCTTCTTTGATATGGTTTAAAATCTTATTCATGCCTGCAAAGGTAATACTTTTATTTTGAAAATCTCTAGTTTTTATGAAAATAGTTGTAACAGGTACTCGTGGTATCCCGAATATCATGGGTGGCGTGGAGACGCATTGTGAGGAATTGTTCCCTAGAATGGTGGAGCGTGGTTATGATGTAACGCTAATCCGTCGCTCGAACTACGTGAAGGATGACTTGCATGAATGGAAAGGGGTGAAACTGGTGACGATACCTTCGCCTAAGAAGAAGAGTTTCGAGGCCATCATCCATACTTTCCGTGCCATCAATGAGGCGAAGAAGTTGGGTGCTGATGTATTGCATATCCATGCCATCGGTCCTGCACTGCTGGTGCCATACGCCAAATTGCTGGGCATGAAGGTGGTGTTTACGCATCATGGTCCTGACTATGACAGGGACAAGTGGGGATTTGCTGCCAAGACGATCCTGAAGATGGGTGAGCGTATGGGCTGCATGTTTGCCGATGATGTCATCGTCATCTCGAACGTCATCAAGAACCTCATTGCCCGTAAATATGGAAGGACGAAGAATGTACACCTTATATATAATGGTGTCTCTGAGCCAGAGATTTGCGACTATCCTGAATATTTCAAGGAACTGGGGATAGAGAAGGGAAAGTATATCCTGGGTATGTGCAGATTTGTGCCAGAGAAGAACCTGCATCATCTGGTGGAAGCATATAGACAGTTGATAGTTAAGAATAAAAAGTTGATAGAGCAGGGCTATAAGTTGGTGTTGGCTGGTGATACGGATTTCGAGGATGAGTATTCGTTGGGATTGAAGCAGATGGCAAGGGAGAATGGTGTGGTGCTTACTGGCTTTATCAAGGGCAGAAAGCTTCATTCGCTGTTGACGAATTGCCGTTGCTATTGTCTTCCATCTTCGCACGAAGGTTTGCCGATAGCCTTGTTGGAGGCAATGAGCTATGGTGTAAAGGTTGTAGTGAGCGATATTCCTGCTAATCTGGAGGTTGGCTTACCAAAGGATGATTACTTTCATTGTGGTAATGTGGATGAACTTTCGGAAAAGCTCGGAAAGATCATTGAGGCTCCATTGCAGCATGTGAATTACGACATGAGCAAGTATGATTGGGACCAGATTGCTGATGAAGTAGGAGGAGTGTATCAAGGGTTGAAGAAATGATGGTTGTATCAAAGCAACATCAGATATTCTTTGATTTCCTGAGATTCTGCATTGGCTCGGTCTCTGAGATTACTTCTTCCTTAAAGGAGGCGGATTGGAAGGAGATATACCGTATCGCCCAAAAGCAATGTTTGGTGGGTGTTCTCTTTGATGGTATCAAGAAGCTACCTACTGAACATGTAGGGATGAAGAAGGAACTGCTGCTCCAATGGATGGCGGAAAGTCAAATGTTGGAGAAAGCGAATGTTAGACTGAACGATGCTGCCATCCAGGTTTCTGAGTGGTTCGGGAAGAAGGGATTCAGAACCTGCATCCTGAAAGGGCAGGGGAATGCATTGATGTATCCGAATCCTTATTCCCGGACTCCTGGCGATATTGATATCTGGGTGGAAGGTGGAGATAAACGGGTTATCTCCTTTGTCCGCT
>ERZ1026858.367-NODE-367-length-24789-cov-5.804480_pt1 | contig 24789 bp, 13 predicted proteins | sample MGYA00380159_ERZ1026858 | MGnify/ENA primary metagenome ERZ1026858 (study PRJEB33269, sample SAMEA4719795) | human gut metagenome | biome: human-associated habitat; feature: organic feature; material: feces | place: Cameroon | collected 2013-10 ...
TAGCAACGGTGCCACGGCCGGAGATGGTCATAACGTCCTCAACGGGCATCAGGAACGGCTTATCAGCAGCACGGTCGGGGGTCGGGATGTAGGTATCAACTGCATCCATCAGCTCCCAAATGCACTTGTACTCAGGTGCGTTGGGATCGGTAGAAGTGCTCTCCAGAGCCTTCAGAGCGGAACCACGGATGATCGGGGTGTTGTCGCCGTCGAAATCCTGGCTGTCCAGCAGCTCGCGGACTTCCATTTCGACCAGGTCGAGCAGCTCTTCGTCGTCAACCATGTCGCACTTGTTCAGGAACACAACGATCTTGGGCACGCCAACCTGACGAGCCAGCAGGATGTGCTCACGGGTCTGCGGCATCGGGCCATCGGTTGCAGCAACAACCAGGATAGCGCCATCCATCTGAGCAGCACCGGTGATCATGTTCTTGATGTAGTCAGCATGGCCCGGGCAGTCAACGTGGGCATAGTGACGCTTCTCGGTGTGGTACTCAACGTGAGCGGTGTTGATCGTGATACCACGAGCCTTCTCTTCAGGAGCCTTATCGATGCTGGAGTAATCCATGAAATCGGCGTCGCCCTTCAGAGCCAGGGTCTTGGTGATAGCGGCAGTCAGAGTGGTCTTGCCGTGGTCAACGTGACCGATGGTACCGATGTTGACATGCTCCAAAGAGCGGTCAAATTTTTCCTTTTCAGCCATTGGAAGTATCCTCCTTTAATTCAAACAGATAAAATAGCCTGTTGTAAGGCTATCATACTAGATTTTTCAAGAAAAATCAAGTATTTTGCGCGAATTTGTGCAGAATCAGCCCTTATTGCGCTCGGTCATGATCTTATCTGCAACACTCTTGGGAACCTGCTGGTAATCAGCCGGCTCCATGGAGTACTGGCCACGGCCCTGGGTCTTGGAACGCAGGTCAGTAGCGTAACCGAACATCTCGGACAGAGGAACCATAGCGGTGACACGGGCAGTGCCATCGGTGGATTCCTGGTTCTGGATCGCGCCGCGGCGGCTGTTCAAGTCGCCAATGACGTTGCCCATATACTCGTCAGGAACAACAACGTCAACCTTCATGATGGGCTCCATAATGACGGGATCAGCCTTCTTCATAGCATCCTTGAATGCCATGGAGCCGGCGATGGAGAACGCCATTTCAGAGGAGTCAACTTCATGATAGGAGCCGTCCCACAGAGTAACCTTGACATCCACGACGGGGTAGCCAGCCAGAATGCCGGACTTCATCGCGCCCTGGATACCGTTGTCAACAGCGGGGATGTATTCCTTCGGGATAGCGCCGCCAACAATACCGTTGACGAACTCATAACCCTTACCCGGGTTGGGCTCAATCTTGATCTTAACGTGACCATACTGGCCCTTACCACCGGACTGACGTGCGTACTTGGTTTCCTGGTTAGCATCCTTGCGGATGGTTTCACGGTAGGCAACCTGAGGTGCGCCAACGTTAGCTTCGACCTTAAACTCGCGGAGCAGACGGTCCACGATGATTTCCAGGTGGAGCTCGCCCATGCCGGCGATGATGGTCTGACCGGTTTCTTCATCGGTCCAGGTACGGAAAGTCGGGTCCTCTTCAGCCAGCTTAGACAGGGCAATGCCCATCTTCTCGCTGCCAGCCTTGGTCTTGGGCTCGATGGCAACGCGGATAACCGGCTCGGGGAAGTTCATGGACTCGAGGATGATGGGATGCTTCTCATCGCACAGGGTATCACCAGTGGTGGTGTTCTTCAGACCAACAGCAGCGGCGATATCGCCAGCGTAGCAGATGTCGATATCCTTACGATTGTTTGCATGCATCTGCAGGATACGGCCGATACGCTCGTCCTGATCCTTAACAGAGTTGTAAACAGTGGTGCCAGCCTCAACGGTACCGGAGTACACGCGGAAGAAGCACAGCTTACCGACATACGGGTCAGTCATGATCTTGAATGCCAGTGCAGAGAACGGCTGATCATCGGAAGAAGCGCGATCTTCTTCCTCGCCAGTCTCCGGGTTGGTGCCCTTGATGGCCTCAACGTCGGTCGGAGCGGGCATATAATCAACAATTGCATCCAACAGTTTCTGAACGCCACGGTTCTTGTAAGAAGAGCCGCAGACAACAGGAACGATCTCGTTGGAAATGGTAGCCTTACGCAGAGCAGCCTTGATTTCTTCCTTGGTCAGCTCTTCGCCTTCCAGGTACTTCATCATCAGCTCTTCGTCGGTCTCGGCAACAGCCTCGATCAGCTTGTCATGGTACTCCTGAGCCTTCTCCTGCATATCCTCGGGGATAGGCTCAACGCGGACATCATTGCCCATGTCATCATAGTAGATGTCAGCCTGCATATCGATCAGGTCGATAATACCCTTGAAGGTATCCTCCTGACCAACGGGCAGCTGGATGGGCACACCGTTGGCGTGCAGACGATCATGGAGCATCTGAACGCAGCGGTAGAAATCGGCACCCATGGTATCCATCTTGTTGACGTACACCATGCGGGGAACCTTGTACTCGTCAGCCTGACGCCAAACGGTCTCAGACTGCGGCTCAACGCCACCCTTGGCGGCCAGAACGGTAACAGAGCCGTCCAGAACGCGCAGGGAACGCTGAACCTCAACAGTGAAGTCAACGTGGCCCGGGGTGTCGATGATATTGATACGATGACGGTTCTTCTTGAAGAGAGCCGGATCGTGCTGGGTCTCGGTATGGCTCCAATAGCAGGTGGTAGCAGCGGAAGTGATGGTGATACCACGCTCCTGCTCCTGTTCCATCCAGTCCATCGTAGCAGCGCCGTCATGAACTTCACCGATCTTATGGTTAATACCGGTGTAGTACAGGATGCGCTCGGTGGTGGTGGTCTTACCTGCGTCGATGTGGGCCATGATACCGATGTTACGGGTCATTTGCAGAGATACATCTCTCGGCGTAGCCATGGCTTATACCTCCTCGACAGCGAATCAATAACGATAGTGGGCAAAAGCCTTGTTGGCCTCGGCCATCTTGTGCGTATCCTCGCGCTTCTTGACAGAACCGCCGACACCGTTGGTGGCGTCGATGATCTCAGCGGCCAGACGAGCAGACATGGTCTTCTCGCCGCGGGCGCGGCTGTAAGCGGTCAGCCAGCGCAGGCCGAGCGTCTCGCGGCGGGCAGGGCTGACCTCCAGGGGGACCTGGTAGTTAGCGCCGCCGACACGGCGGGTCTTGCACTCGAGGTTAGGCATGATGTTCTCCATAGCCTTCTCGAACATATCGAGCGGGTCGTTGCCGGTCTTCTCCTTCACGATGTTGAATGCATCGTAAACGATCTCCTGAGCAACACCTTTCTTGCCATCCAGCATGATGTAGTTGACCAGACGGGTGACAACCTTGGAATTGTAAATAGGATCGGCCAGAACTTCGCGTTTTGCGACATTACCTCTTCTGGGCATCTTTCTTCCCTCCTTCACATAGAATGATATCATCGGTACTCGAAAGTTAAGAAACTCCCGTTGTGCCACAAAAAAGGCGTTGGCCTATTTTATGGCGAAAAGATGTTTCCTTACTTCTTGGCACCGGCCTTGGGGCGCTTAGCACCGTATTTGCTGCGGGCCTGGTTACGGTTCGCAACACCCTGGGTATCCAGAGTACCACGGATGATGTGGTAACGGACACCGGGCAGATCCTTGACACGACCGCCACGGATCAGAACAACGCTGTGCTCCTGCAGGTTATGGCCGATACCGGGAATGTAAGAGGTGACCTCGATACCATTCGTCAGGCGGACACGGGCAACTTTACGCAGAGCAGAGTTGGGCTTTTTGGGGGTCATGGTACGAACAGCGGTGCAAACACCACGCTTCTGGGGGCTGTTCATGGTGGTGTACTGCTTCTTCTGGGAGTTGTAGCTCTTCTGAAGGGCAGGAGCAGTGCTCTTGGTTACCAGGACCTCACGGCCTTTGCGTACGAGCTGGTTAAAAGTAGGCATTTCTTTTCTCCTTTCTTGATTATTCCGCGCAGTTTTTGCGGGGGTTGTGCTTCCATTTTGGCCGCACTTGACCCCTTAACTCACGCATTTATAATAATAGCGGATAAACCACGCTCTGTCAAGAGTATTCACAAAAAATATTTCAAATAATCGTGCAAGATGCTGATTTTCTGCACTGGGGGTTCTAATTTTGCGCTTAAGGTGTATCTGAAAACAAAAAATGACGGATATTTCGCAAACGCAAGCAGAATTTAAGGCAAAGAGCCATCGGAATCCTTTGCGGATTCCAAGGCTTTTTAACGCAAAATCCCGCTGTGTTTGCAGAAACAGACTAAATTTTCGAATTTTTCAGATACGCCCTAGGACTTTCCCCTGCTTATTTTGCAGCTTCCAGTTGTGCCACGCAGGCTTCGGCTTCGTCCAGAATGCGGCCGAACTTATCCAGGGCAGCATCCACCGGGGCGGGGGTGGTCAGGTCCACACCGGCATGGCGCAGCTCATCCAGCGGGTAAGCGCTGCCGCCCATGTGCAGGAACTCCAGGTACTTCTTAACAGCCGGTTCGCCGTTCTTCAGGATGCCCTCGGACAATGCCACGGCAGTGGAATAGCCGGTTGCATACTTATAAACATAGAACGGGCGGTAGAAGTGCGGGATGCGTGCCCACTCGTACTGTACTTCGTCATCCACAACCAGCTCCGGTCCAAAGTAGTCCACAATGAGCTTCTTGTATAGACTGTTCAGGGCGGCGGGGTTCAGGGCTTCGCCGCGCTCGGCCATGGCGTGGGCATCGCGCTCAAACTCGGCAAACATCGTCTGGCGGTAGACGGTTCCCTTGAAATTTTCGAGGTACTGGTTCAGCAGGGCCAGGCGGGTTGCGGGATCCTGGTTCTTTTCTGCCAGCAGGTGCTCAATGAGCAGGTTCTCGTTGACGGTGGAAGCAACCTCTGCGACAAACAGGGTATAGTCGGCATACTGGGCGGGCTGAGTGTGGCGGCTGAACCAGCTGTGCATGCTGTGGCCCATCTCATGCGCAATGGTGGAAACGCTGTCCAGCGTACCGGTAAAGTTGCACATGATATAGGGGTTGGAATCATAGCTGCCGCCGGAGTAAGCGCCGCCGCTCTTGCCCTTGTTGGGGAACACATCGATCCAGCGCTCGGCAAAGCCCTTGCGAACGATGGTGCCGTACTCTTCGCCCAGCGGTGCAACGGCATCCAGAACCATCTGCTTGGCCTGGTCATAGGTGTAATGGGCGCTGACGCCCTTGGTCAGCGGGGCGTACACATCATAGTAGTGCAGCTCGTCCACACCCAGGATGCGCTTGCGCAGAGCAACATAGCGGTACATATCCGGCAGGTGCTTGCGCACAGTAGCCACCAGGTTATCATAGACCTGGCCGGGCACGTTCTCCCCTGCCATGGACATGGCGCGGGAAGATTCATAATGACGGACGGAGGCTTCGGCAGCAGCGGTCTTGACAGCGCCGGAGTAAGAGGCAGCCAGCGTGTTGATGTGCTGGCGGAAGCTCTTGTAGTAGCTTTCAAAGGCATTCTTGCGCAGCACGCGGTCATTGGAGGTTTGCAGCAGGATGTAGTTGGAAGCGGTCAGCTCCACATCGTTGCCCTCGCCATCCTTGACGGAATCGAACACCATGTCGGCGTCTCCCAGGTTATCGGCAACGTTTTTCGGGGTGCCGAATGCCTCACCGAAAGCAGCCAGCAGCTTTTCTTCCGGGGCGGTCAGGGTGTGAGGCTTTGCACGCAGCAGGTCCTCCAGGGCAAAGCGGTAGGGGGCAACCTGCTCGTCAGTCATGATGGCATCCAGGGTTTCCTGCGGCAGTGCCAGGATTTCCGGCTGAGCATAGGCGATGGTACCGACAGCCTTTACATATTTGGCGGTAGCGCGGGCATCCATGCTCTGGGCGTCATCAGCACGGGTATCCTCGCTCAGACGCAGGCTGGTGTAGACAGCCAGGTTTTCCAGTTCACGGAACACGCCGATTTCTGCATCATAAAATTCACGAATGCTGGCAGCGTTGTTCAGCTTGCCCTCCCAGGCAGCCAAAGCTTCAATTTTGGGGTCAATGGCGGCAAATGCCTTTTCCCATTCCGCATCGCTGGCGTACATTTTGGTCAGGTCCCACTGGTACTGCGGGTCCATCTCTTTGCGTTCTTTCAATGCTTCCGACATGGCGGATTCTCCTTTTCTGTATGGTGTCTTTCTGAGCCAGTCAGGGAAGCGCGCTCCCCTGCCCTCCATGCAGGCACCATTCATCCTGCACAGACAAACCCAGTATAAAAGTATTATACACCAAATGTTAGAAAAAACAAATCCGTTTTTATTTAGCAAAAAAGCCTGCGCACAGGGCAGTGTTTCCGCGCTGCTCGCCACCGTAAGGAACGAATGTTCCAGTATGCCCAGCTGTTCTGCTGCTTTTTCGTGGGAATCGGTTTCGCTGCTCCGCAAAACAGCAAAAAAAATCCCCCACAGTACCCTTTCCGTTCGCGGTTGCCCGCGTGGGGAGTGCTGTGGGGGATGCTATGTTTTATTGCCAGGCTAAGCGTTGCCGCTTTGCCTTATCAGATAAGAAAAGCCTTACTTTTCAGCGTGGTCGTAAGCGCTACCTTCGGCATCGCGGATTTCCTCGGCGCGAGCCAGCTCTTCTTCAACCTCCGGCAAACCGGTACCGGCGGGGATCAGCTTACCGATGATGACGTTCTCCTTCAGACCGGCCAGCGGGTCAACCTTGCCCTTGATGGCGGCTTCGGTCAGAACGCGGGTGGTTTCCTGGAAGGATGCAGCGGACAGGAAGCTGTCGGTTGCCAGGCTGGACTTGGTGATACCAAGCAGGATCTGGCTGGCCTGGACCAGCTTCAGGTCGGTTTCGCCTGCATCAATGCGTTCCTGAATCTTCTCGTTCTCGATCATCACATCGCGGCGGTTGACAACGCTGCCCATGATGAACTCGCTGGAACCTGCATCGTCAATGCGAACCTTACGCATCATCTGGCGGACGATAACTTCGATATGCTTATCGTTGATTTCAACGCCCTGCAGACGGTAAACCTTCTGGACTTCGCTGATCAGGTAGTTCTGGGTAGCAATGCGGCCCTTGACAGCCAGGATATCCTGCGGATAAGCATGGCCTTCGGTCAACAGTGCGCCCTTGACGAGCACATCGCCCTCCATCACCTTCAGGCGGTGGCCGAACGGGATCAGATAGCTCTTGGTAACCGGTGCGCCGTTATCGTCAACACCGGTCACTTCAACGTGGCGGCTCTTCTTGGTATCGTCAATATGGACGGTACCGGCGATCTCGGACATGATAGCCATTGCCTTCGGGCGGCGGCTCTCGAACAGTTCTTCAACACGCGGAAGACCCTGAGTAATATCTTCAGCAGATGCGATACCGCCAGTATGGAAGGTACGCATGGTCAGCTGAGTACCGGGTTCGCCGATGGACTGTGCCGCAATGATACCGACGGATTCACCGACCTTGACGCACTGGCCGTTGGACATGTTGGAGCCGTAGCAGCGGGCACAGACGCCAACGTGAGCACGGCAAGTCATCACGCTGCGGATCTCCAGCTCGGTAATACCGGCAGCTTTGATCTTTTCAGCGTCGAACATATCCATCATCTTGTCCTTGGACACAATGAGTTCGCCGGTCTTGGGATCCTTCACGTCATGCAGAGCATAACGGCCAATCAGACGCTCGGAGAAGCTTTCGATGGTAGCGTTGCCTTCGCTGATCTCGCTGACGAGGATACCCTCGGTAGCGTGGCAGTCTTCCTCGCGGATGATAACTTCCTGAGAAACGTCAACCAGACGGCGGGTCAGGTAGCCAGAGTCAGCAGTACGCAGTGCGGTATCGGTCAAACCTTTACGAGCGCCTCGAGAAGAGATGAAGTACTCCAAGATGTTCAGGCCTTCGCGGTAGTTTGCACGGATAGGCATTTCCAGGGTTTTACCTGCGGTGTTAGCCAGCAGGCCGCGCATGCCGGCCAGCTGCTTGATCTGGTCCATAGAACCACGAGCACCAGAGTCGGACATCATATAGATGGGGTTGCGCTGGTGGTGGGTCTTCAGGTTGGTAGACAGAGCGTTGGAAACTTCCTCGGTAGCTGCCTGCCAGATCTCAACGGTGTTCTTATAGCGCTCTTCATCAGAGATAAGACCACGGTTGAAGTTCTTCATGACCTTTTCAACCTTCTTGTCAGCCGCAGCCAGGATCTCCGGCTTCTCTTCGGGGATGATAGCGTCAGGCACGGCAACGGTGATGGCGGAAAGGGTGGAATACTTATAGCCCTGTGCCTTGATGTGGTCCAGCATGATAGCGCAGCGCTTGGTGCCATGCTTTGTCAGGCAGCGGCTGATGATGTCGGGCAGCTTCTTCTTGGTGACCTGGAAATCGACTTCGTAATCGAACTTATGTTCGGGGTCGGTGCGGTCCACATAGCCCAGATCCTGCGGGATGGGGGTGTTGAAGATGATCTTGCCGACAGTGGTGGTGACAAGGGCGGTTTCGGGGCCGTTGCCAAAGTCCATGGTGCGGCGCACCTTAACGGGAGCCTGCAGGGTGACGATATGCTCGGCGTAAGCCATCAGGGCTTCGTCCTCATCGCGGAACACCTTGTCGTGGCCGGGGTCTTCGGGGTTGACCATGGTCAGGTAGTAAGAGCCCAGGATCATATCCTGCGTGGGCACGGTGACGGGTTCGCCGTCAGACGGCTTCAGCAGGTTGCCGGAAGCCAGCATCAGCATCTTGGCTTCGCGCTGTGCTTCGGTGGACAGCGGCAGGTGAACAGCCATCTGGTCGCCGTCGAAGTCAGCGTTGAAGGGGGTGCAGACCAGCGGGTGCAGCTTGATGGCGTGGCCTTCAACCAGAACGGGCTCAAATGCCTGAATGCCCAGACGGTGCAGGGTAGGTGCACGGTTCAGCAGAACGGGATGGCCCTTGATGACGGTTTCGAGAGAGTCCCACACCTCGGTGGAAGCACGCTCGACCTTTTTGCGGGCAGCCTTGATGTTAGAGGCAATGCCCTTCTGGACCAGGTCCTTCATAACGAAAGGCTTGAACAGCTCCAGAGCCATCTCTTTGGGCAGACCGCACTGGTACATCTTCAGCTCAGGGCCGACAACGATAACGGAACGGCCAGAGTAGTCAACACGTTTGCCCAGCAGGTTCTGGCGGAAGCGGCCCTGCTTGCCCTTCAGCATATCGGAAAGGCTCTTGAGGGCGCGGTTGTTGGGGCCGGTGACCGGGCGGCCGCGGCGGCCGTTATCGATCAGGGCGTCAACTGCTTCCTGCAGCATCCGCTTCTCGTTGCGCACGATGATGTCGGGAGCGCCCAGCTCCAGCAGGCGCTTCAGACGGTTGTTGCGGTTGATCACGCGACGGTACAGATCGTTCAGGTCGGAAGTCGCAAAGCGGCCGCCATCCAGCTGGACCATGGGGCGGATATCCGGCGGAATGACCGGAACAACGTTCAGGATCATCCACTCCGGGCGCTGGCCGGACAGGCGGAATGCATCAACGCACTCCAGGCGCTTCAACAGGCGGACGCGCTTCTGGCCGGTAGCCTTTTCCAGTTCCTCATGCAGCTCTGCGGACAGAGCTTCCAGGTCGATCTCAGCCAGCAGCTTCTGGACGGCTTCGGCGCCCATGCCGGCTTCAAAGGTATCCTCGTACTTTTCCCGCATCTCCTTGTACTCGCGTTCGGTCAGGAGCTGCTTTTTCTCCAGCGGAGTAAAGCCGGGATCGGTAACGATATAGTTTGCAAAGTAGAGCACCTTGTCCAGCTGGCGGGGGCCGATGTCCAGCATAAGGCCAATGCGGCTGGGAATGCCCTTGAAATACCAGATGTGCGAAACGGGTGCAGCCAGCTCAATATGGCCCATGCGCTCGCGGCGGACCTTAGCGCGGGTAACTTCGACACCGCACTTATCGCAAATCTTGCCCTTGTAGCGGATGCGCTTATACTTGCCGCAGTGGCATTCCCAGTCCTTGGTAGGTCCAAAAATGCGCTCGCAGAACAGGCCGTCGCGCTCCGGCTTCAGGGTGCGGTAGTTGATGGTTTCAGGTTTCTTGACCTCGCCATAGCTCCAGGCACGGATCTGGTCGGGAGAAGCAAGGCCGATCTTGATAGAATCGAACTCTTTATTTTCCATTCAGCGAACCCTCTCATTTAATCGTGACGTAAACAGCATTCCGATCATTCACCGTCGAACAGGTCATCGCCATTATCGGCTTCGATCTGTGCCAGAGAAGCTTCATCCGGCTCCTCATCGCCCAGGTCGTCGTCAAAGCCTTCATCGGCATCCTTGACGCTGTACTCATCCTGCAGCTCGCTTTCCAGCAGAACGTTATCGCCGATATCGCTGTTATCAAAGTTGGCATCGTCATCGTCATATTCCTGACGCATATCAACAGCGTTGCCTTCCTTATCCTGAACAACAATATCCAGGCCAAGGCTCTGCAGTTCCTTCAGCATAACGCGGAAGCTTTCGGGGATGCCCGGATTCGGCACATCTTCGCCCTTGACGATTGCTTCGTAGGTCTTGACACGGCCCACAACGTCGTCAGACTTGACAGTCAGGATCTCCTGCAGGGTGTAAGCCGCGCCATAAGCTTCCAGAGCCCAAACTTCCATTTCGCCGAAACGCTGGCCGCCGAACTGGGCCTTGCCGCCCAAAGGCTGCTGGGTAACCAAAGAGTACGGGCCGGTGGAACGGGCATGGATCTTATCATCAACCAGGTGATGCAGCTTGAGGTAGTACATATAACCGACAGTAACCTTGGAGGGGAACTTTTCGCCGGTACGGCCATCGTAAACGGTGGTCTTGCCGTCATCGGTCAGGTCGATCTTGCTGAAATCGATGATGTGGCCCTTATCGCCCATCAGGCGGGGCAGCTTGGTGGGATATTCCGGTGCATGGTCGCCATGCCACTTATCGCGGGCTTCGGCCAGGCAGTCGCGGATATCGGATTCGTGCGCGCCATCGAACACAGGGGTCTGCACATGCCAGCCAAGGGCCTTGGCAACATAGCCAAGGTTGACTTCCAGCACCTGACCGATGTTCATACGGGAAGGAACGCCCAGGGGGTTCAGCACGATATCCAGCGGGGTGCCGTCAGGCAGGAACGGCATGTCCTCCTGCGGCAGAATGCGGGAAACAACACCCTTGTTGCCGTGACGGCCTGCCATCTTATCGCCAACGCTGATCTTACGCTTCTGGGCGATATAGACGCGCACGCAGGTGCGCACGCCGGGCTGCAGCTCGTCAGAGTTTTCGGGGGTAAAGACCTTAACATCCACAACAATGCCGTAAGCACCGTGGGGAACGCGCAGGGAGGTATCACGTACTTCCCGTGCCTTTTCGCCAAAGATGGCGCGCAGCAGGCGCTCTTCGGCGGTCAGTTCGGTTTCGCCCTTCGGGGTAACCTTACCAACCAGAATATCGCCGGTCTTGACTTCGGCGCCGATGCGGATAATGCCGCGGTCGTCCAGATCCTTCAGGGAATCATCGCCGACGTTGGGGATATCACGGGTCACCTCTTCAGGTCCCAGCTTGGTATCGCGGGCTTCGCTCTCGTACTCCTCAATGTGGATAGAGGTGTAGATATCCTCGCGGACCAGCTTTTCGTTCAGCAGAACAGCGTCCTCATAGTTGTAGCCTTCCCAGGTCATGAAGCCGATCAGGGCGTTCTTGCCCAGAGAGATCTCGCCGTCCTTGGTAGCGGGGCCGTCAGCCAGAACGTCGCCCTTCTTGACAACATCGCCCACATAGACGGCGGGGCGCTGGTTGACGCAGGTGCCCTGGTTGGAGCGCATAAACTTAATCAGTTCATAGGTATCGGCGGAGCCATCTTCCAGACGGACAACGACCTTATCTGCGTCAACGCTTTCAACGGTGCCGTCATGGGCAGCCAGTACGCAGACACCGGAGTCGGTAGCAGCCTTGTACTCCATGCCGGTAGCAACCAGAGAACGCTGGGTGACCATCAGAGGCACAGCCTGACGCTGCATGTTGGAGCCCATCAGAGCACGGTTACAGTCATCGTTTTCCAGGAAGGGAATGCAGGCGGTAGCCACAGAAACCATCATTCGCGGAGAGACATCCATGAAATCGACCTGTTCACGGGCAAATTCCTGAATGTCGTTGCGATGACGGCCGGAAACGCGGGGACGGACAAAGCGGTTGTTCTCGTCCAGCGGTTCGTTGGCCTGTGCCACGATGTATTCATCTTCAACATCGGCGGGCATATAAACAACTTCATCGGTAACAACGCCGGTTTCTTTATCCACGCGGCGGTAAGGTGCCTCAATGAAGCCGTACTTGTTGATCTTGGCGAAAGATGCCAGATAGGAGATCAGACCGATGTTGGAACCTTCGGGCGTCTCAATCGGGCACAGACGGCCATAGTGGGTATAATGAACGTCGCGGACTTCGAAGCCTGCGCGGTCACGGGACAGACCGCCGGGGCCCAAAGCTGATAGACGGCGCTTATGGGTCAGCTCAGACAGCGGGTTGTTCTGGTCCATGAACTGAGACAGCGGGCTGGAACCGATGAACTCACGGATGGCAGCCACGACCGGGCGGATGTTGACCAGGCTCTGCGGGGTGATCTCGCCGGATTCCTGATTCTGCAGAGTCATGCGCTCGCGCACAACGCGCTCCATACGGGCAAAGCCGATGCGGAACTGGTTCTGCAGCAATTCGCCAACGCTGCGCACGCGGCGGTTGCCCAAGTGGTCGATTTCATCGGTCACGCCGATGCCATGGTCAAGGCCCAGCAGGTAGTTGACGGAAGCAAAGATATCGTCAACGGTAACGGTGCGGCTGATGAGCTTATCATGATTCTTGGTCAGCAGTTCTTTCTGCTCTTCCGGATCGGAGGTAGCATCCAGAATCTTGCGGATTTCGGCGAAGGAAGCGCGCTCGTTGATGCCGCATTCCTTCACGTCAAAGCTGAAGAAACTCTGGGCATCGACACAGCCGTTGGAGAACACGATCACATTGACCGGATCCTGGCCCTTGCGCTCCACGATAACAGTAACGCGGGAAACACCGGCGTTATCAATTTCAACAGCCTTTTCGTGGCTGATGCGCTCGCCCTTGGCGGCCAGCAGTTCGCCGGTCAGCGGGGCAATGATGTCCTCGGCAGTCTTATAGCCCGCAATACGGCGGGACAGGCACAGCTTGTTGTTCATCTTGAAGCGGCCAAAACGAGCCAGATCGTAACGGCGCGGATCAAAGAACAGCAGGTTGATGTGGCTGCGGGAGCTTTCCACCGTCGGCGGCTCGCCGGGGCGCAGCTTGCGGTAGCACTCCAGCAGGGCTTCCTCGGTGGAATGGGTGATATCCTTTTCCAGGGTGGCGTTGATTTTGGGTTCAGAATCGCCGAAGTACTGGCGGATCTGCTCATCAGTGCCAAGGCCCAGTGCGCGCAGGAAGGTAGTAACCGGCAGCTTGCGGTTTTTATCAATGCGCACATAATATACATCGGAAGAATCGGTTTCGTATTCCAGCCATGCGCCGCGGTTGGGGTTCATGGTTGCGGTGAAAAGGTCCTTGCCGGTACGGTCCTTACTGGAAGCATAGAACACGCCGGGCGAACGAACCAGCTGGCTGACGATAACACGTTCTGCACCGTTGGAGATGAAAGTGCCGGAATCCGTCATGAGCGGGAAATCGCCCATGAAAATTTCCTGTTCCTTCACTTCGCCGGTGCTTTTGTTCAACAGGCGCGCAGTGACATAAAGCGGCGCAGCATACGTTGCGTCACGCTCTTTACATTCTTTAATGGTATATTTGGGGTGCTTGTCCAGACGGTAATCGACAAATTCCAGCGAGAGATTCCCGGTGTAATCCTCGATCGCGTCAATGTCGTGGAACACTTCGCGCAGGCCCTCGTCCAGGAACCAGTTATAAGAGTTTTTCTGGATCTCGATGAGGTTGGGCATGCCAATCACTTCGTTGATGCGGGAAAAGCTCATTCTGGAGGTTCGACCGTTTTGTACGGGCTTGACCTTTACCATAAAATGCGACCACTCCTATTCCGTTCAGATTTGTTTTTGGCAAAAGCGCTCCGCCGAAGCAATGATTTTCTTGAAACATTCGTCGTTTTTAACAAAGTTTGAAAAAACGCGGAAAAATCAAAATTCCTTTAGGGCGCTCTATTCCATTCTGTGATACTATGCCAGTATACCAGCCAAAAAGCTGATTGTCAAGGGCTCTTTTGGCATTTTGCGTGTTTTTTTATCAGACAATTGAACGCCCGGCTGCGTGTCACATTTCTTTTGGCAAAGTGCTATTTTTGCATTTCTTCTGCCACTTGACAAATCCTTGAAATGCCGCTAATTGGCACAATGCCCAATTACCTTGTGTGTTTTTTGTATGGGTTGCAGCCTGCGTTTTTTCTGCATTTTCCCGGTTTTTACGCTTTGCAAACAAAAAGTGCCCTTCCCCGCCGTTATCCGTGTGCAGGGTGGGCACTCGTCTGTTTTTGGTGTTATGCGTTTGATGCCGGGCCCGCCACACGGGTATTTACACCAGCTCCACCCGGTATTTTTGCAGCCAGTAATTCAGCTGTACAAACCAGGCAATGGTCTGCGGGGTGGTCATCAGCTGGCCATACCAGGGGGTCGCAGTCTCGGCAGCGGTCAACAGCTGTTCCAGCGCTGCCCTCTTGGCAATACGCAGCAGCGGGGCATCCGGGTCCTGCATCGCACTGCGCAGCATGGCGCTGACAGCGTTCAAATACGCCGGGTTCCATGTTTTAGGGTAGGGGCTCTTTTTTCGCCACAGCACTTCCGTGGGCAGCACGCCCTGCATCGCCTGGCGCAGCAGGCCTTTTTCGTGGCCCTCGTAATCCTTATATTCCCACGGCACGCTGTACAGGTATTCCGCAATGCGGTAATCGCAGAACGGCACGCGCACTTCCAGCCCGCTGTACATACTCATCCGGTCCTTGCGGTCCAAAAGGGTCTGCATGAACCAGTTAAAGTTCAGGGCAAACATCTGGCGCATCCGTTGTTCCAGGGGATCCAGACCGGGGCGGATGGAAGTTTGCTCCAGCGTGGCGCGGTAGCCTTCATCAATATACGCCGCCGGGTCAATGCCGCCGAACACCTCCGGCTTAAAAAAGCTGACCCTGTATGCCGTGCTCTGTGCCCAAGGGAAGCCATACCGCTCCCGCACGGTCTTATCCCTGTACCAGGGGTAACCGCCAAATATCTCGTCCGCGCACTCGCCGGAAAGCGCCACGGTGGCTGTTTTACGGATCTCACGGCAGAACAGCAGCAGCGAGGAGTCCACATCCGCCATACCGGGCAGGTCGCGGGCGTCCACCGCTTCCAGCAGGGCGGCGGCCAGTGCTTCGCTGTCCAGCGTTACCCAGGTATGCTGCGCGTTCAAGAACTGGTTCATGGTGCGGATATACGGCGCATCCGGGCTGGGCTGGAAATGGGTGGCGTGGAAGTACTTTTTGTTGTCCTGATAACCGACCGAGAAAGTCTGCAGCGTTTTGCCCCGCGCCGTAAAGCGAGAATCCGCGATTGCCGAAATCAGGCTGGAATCCAGCCCACCGGAAAGGAAGGTTGCCACCGGCACATCCGATACCAGCTGCCGCGTGACAGCATCCATCACCAGGTCCCGCACTTTGGCTGCGGTGTGGGTAAAATCATCGGGGTGTTCGTGGTCGGTCAGCTGCCAGTAGCGGCGCACGGTCAGGCGCGGCGCACCAACCTGCGGCACAGTGTATTCTGCGCAGCAACCGGGCTTCAATTCCTGCACATTACGGAACACCCCGCACCCCGGCGTGCGGCCGGGGCCAAGCAGCAGCACATCGGCCAGTCCATGGGCATCCACCTGCGGCGGGATTTCCGGATGGCAGAGCAGCGTTTTCAGCTCGGAGCCAAAGATCAGGCTGTCCCCGCGCAGGGCATAGAACAGCGGTTTGACCCCGATGCGGTCCCGCGCCAAAAACAGCTTTTGCGCCCGCTGCTGCCACACGGCAAAAGCAAAAATGCCGTTCAGCTTTTCCAGACAGTCCGGCCCCCACTGGGCAAAAGCATGTAGCAAAACCTCAGTATCGGAATGGCTTACAAAGCGATGGCCCAGAGCCGCAAGCTGGGCGTGCAGCTCCGGCGTGTTGTACAGCTCGCCGTTGTACACCAGAATGTATTTCTCCCCGCCCCGATCCAGCACCATGGGCTGGCAGCCGTTTTCCAGATCCACCACAGCCAGCCGCGCATGGATCAGCGCCGCATGGCCGTGCAGGTATATTCCCCGCTGGTCCGGCCCGCGGCGCGCAAGGCTTTGCTGCATTCGGCAGTAAGCTGGGTAGTTGGCTGCAATCTTATTTGGGTCTGCGCTGATCTGCCCGGCAATTCCACACATCGTTATCCCCTCCCCTATATCATCAGGGTAATCGTATGCTGTGGCTTTGTCATTTATGCCTGCTGCACACAAAAATACACCCGCACCGCCGGGCAAATGGCAGTACGGGTGCAGATGATTTTAATTTGCTATTTCTATTCTATAAGAATCACGGCATCAATCCAAGAAGTCGCGCAGCTTTTTGCTGCGGCTGGGGTGGCGCAGCTTGCGCAGGGCTTTTGCTTCGATCTGGCGGATACGTTCACGGGTAACGTTGAACTCCTTGCCCACCTCTTCCAGCGTGCGGGGGCGGCCATCTTCCAGGCCAAAGCGCAGGCGCAGGACCTTTTCTTCACGCGGGGTCAGGGTTTTCAGCACATCGGCCAGCTGCTCTTTCAACAGGGTCTGGCTGGCGGCTTCGGCGGGAACGGGGGCTTCCTCATCGGGGATAAAGTCGCCCAAGTGGCTATCTTCCTCCTCACCGATGGGGGTTTCGAGGCTGACGGGTTCCTGTGCCACGCGCATAATCTCGCGCACTTTGTCCACCGGCATATCCAGGCGCTCGGCAATTTCTTCGGCGCTGGGCTCATGGCCGTTTTCGTGCAGCAGCTGGCTGGAAACCTTTTTGACCTTGTTGATGGTTTCCACCATATGCACAGGGATACGGATGGTGCGGGCCTGATCCGCAATGGCGCGGGTGATGGCCTGGCGGATCCACCACGTTGCATAGGTGGAGAACTTGAAGCCCTTGGTATGGTCAAACTTTTCAACCGCTTTGATCAGGCCCAGGTTGCCTTCCTGGATCAGGTCCAGGAACTGCATGCCGCGGCCCACATAGCGCTTTGCAATGGAAACTACCAGACGCAGGTTGGCTTCGCTCAGGCGCTGCTTGGCGCGTTCGCCGTCCTTGCCGCCTTTCTGGATATCCAGGGCCAGCTGCACTTCCTCATCGGGGGTCAGCAGGGGCACGCGGCCGATCTCTTTCAGGTAAACCTTAACGGGGTCATCGATGGTAATGCCGTCCGAGGTAACGGTATCCTCAAAGTCATCCATTCCCTCTTCGCCCATATCGGCCACAGCGGACATATCAGCGGCGTCATCATCCACCACTTCAATGCCGTTGCTTTCCAGCTCTTCATACAGCTTTTCCATCTGCTCCGCGTCAATGACACGGCTGCTTTCTTCCATAGCGTCACTGATTTCGGTGCTGGTCAATTTGCCTGCACGGCGGCCCTGTTCAATCAGGTTGCGAATCGAATCTTTCTTTTCTGCCATAAGTAGTTTCTCCTTTGGTTTTTATTCTGCCCATCTTACTGGAACGGGATAAAACAACATGGTTTTGGCCGGGTGGAAATTATTCTTCCGGCGGGCGTTCGCCCACTTTTTTGCGGGCAAGGGCGGCAAATTTCTGCCGGAATTCATCGTCTGTGGTGCCTGCCACCTGGGCGCTTTCGGGGTTTGCGGTCTGCAAACGATCCAGCAGCATATCAATATCCCGGCGGGTCAGGCGGGTATCAGCGTTTTGGGCCTGGGCCAGCATCACCTGGCTGTAGGCTTTTTCCTCCAACAAGGGGGAAAGGGTCGTTGCGTTGGCGGGCTGGCCGCGGGCGGCGCAGTCGTAAATTGCCTTGATCGCCTGCTGCATTTCCGGCAGCACCACCATGCCAAGGTTCAGCCGCTCCCGGATGTAGGGGATGGCACCGGCATCCTGCAGCATAGCCGCCACAAGCTGGCGGGCGGCGCTTGCGGCCCCCAGGGCAGCTTCGCCCCCGCGGTCATAGGGCACGCGGATATCCGCCGCAATCCCCTGGCGGGAAAGTTCGTTCTGCTCTTTGCGGCGCGCCCTGCGCCCGGCCCCGCGCACGGCGCTTTCCAGCTGGACCAGCACAGCCTTTTTATCAATGCCGGTCTGCTCCGCAATGCGCCCGGCATACACATCCCGCGCCGTGGGGCTGACCGCGCTGCCTGCCAGAATGCCGATGGCTTCATCCACATATTGCAGGCGCTGGGCATCGTTGCGCAGGTCATATTTTTTCACTGCCTTAGCCAGCTTGAACTCCAGCGGGGTTGCGGTGCCTTCCAGCACAGCTTCAAACCGGTCGCGGCCATAGGTGCGGATAAATTCATCCGGGTCCTTGGCACCGGGGATGTTCAGCACCCGCACCTGCAAATTGGTACCGGAAAACAGCGCCAAACTGCGCTCCGTTGCCTTCTGGCCCGCTTCGTCCGAGTCATAGCTCAGCACCACTTCGTCGGCGTATTCCGTCAGCAGCTTGACCTGCTCCGGCGTCAAAGCCGTGCCGCAGGCACAGACAGCGGTATCAAACCCGGCTTCGTGCATCGAGATGACGTCCATATACCCTTCGCAGAGGATATACCGCTTGGACGTTGATTTTTTTGCCACATTCAGCGCAAACAGCGTGCGGGATTTGTGGTAGACCATCGTTTCGGGCGAGTTGATGTATTTCGGCTTGGAATCATCCATCACGCGCCCGCCGAACGCAATGATATTGCCCCGCACATCAATGATGGGCACCATCACGCGGTGGCGGAAGATATCATACAGATTGCCCTTGGCGCTGCGCTTGACAAGGCCGGAGGATTCCAATTCCGGCTCGGTAAAGCCGCGGTGGCGCAGGTAGTGCAGAAGGCCGACAAAATCTCCCGGCGCATAGCCCAGGCCAAACCTGCGGATGGCCGCATCCGAAAGGCCGCGTTTTTCGCGCCAGTAGCGGCGGGCCATGGCGGCTTCCGGCGTTGGGGCGTTGAGCTGGTCATAAAAATAGCGCGCGGCGTTGCGGTTGATCTCCAACAGGCGGGAGCGGGAACGGCTTTCCTGGTCGTCCTCCTCCGGCATGGGCATCCCGGCGCGGCCCGCCAGCTGTTTAACAGCTTCCACATAGCCCAGGTTGGAAATTTTGCGCACAAAGTTGATCACATCCCCCGCCGCACCGCAGCCAAAGCAGTAAAAACTTTGGGTATCCGGGTAGACGGTAAACGAAGGGGTTTTCTCGTTATGGAAAGGGCACAGCCCGGTATAGGTCCGCCCGCGATGACGCAGCTGCACATATTGGCCGATTACTTCGGTAATATCATTGCGTGCAACCACTTCCTGTATGTATTCCTGTGGGATCAATGGGGCTCCGGGCCTCCTTTCGCGTATATATCGTAATAATTTATAGGTTAGCGGGCGCACAATGTGCGCCCCTTCGGGGCGGGCGGCAGTGCTCTAACATACTGCCAATTTTATAGCACCTGCCACTTTTGCGGCACAAACAGCTCCTCAAACAGGCGGGTAGCAAATTCATCGCTCATGCCGGAAATATAATCCGCCACGGCACGGTCCATTCCCTGGTGATATGCCACCTGCATATAAAAATTGGGCATCAGCGTGGGGTCCGCACAAAGGCGCTCATACAGCGCTTCGATCATCTTGTCCACTTTTTTCTCTTCGCGCTTGGCATCCTTGTCCACATATACCGTGCTGTACATAAAGTCTTTCAGCACACCGTATGCCTCCTCCACTTCGGGGGAAAACTGCATTTTCCCATTTTTGCAGTTTGCGCTGTTTGCCACAAGATCGGTGATCATTGTGGTGATGCGCCGGGATTTGGTATCTCCCAGCACCTGCACGGCATCCCGCGGCAGGGCGGCGGGGTTCAGCACACCGGCGGCCACGGCATCCTCAATATCATGGTTCAAAAAGGCAATGTGGTCCGCATAGCGCACGGTACAGCCTTCCATCGTGCGGGCCCAGGCGCCTTTGGTGTGGGTAATAATCCCGTTGCGCACCTCCCAGCAAAGGTTCAGGCCCTTGCCGTCCTTTTCCAGGTAGTCCACCACCCGCAGGCTTTGGCGGTAGTGGGTAAACCCGCCGGGGCACAGCCGGTTCAGTGCGCGCTCCCCCGCGTGGCCGTATGGGGTGTGGCCAAGATCATGCCCCAGGGCAATGGCTTCGGTCAGGTCCTCATTCAGCCGCAGGGCGCGGGCAATGGTTCGGGCAATCTGGCTGACTTCCAGCGTGTGGGTCAGCCGGGTGCGGTAGTGGTCGCCCTCCGGCGAAAGAAACACCTGTGTTTTCTGCTTCAACCGCCGGAAACTTTTACAGTGCAAAATTCTATCCCTGTCACGCTGGTAGCAGGTCCGCAGGTCATCCTCCGGTTCCGGGGTGCGGCGGCCACAGCTCTGCTCACTTAAAGCGGCATAGGGGCTTAAGGTCAGGCGTTCAATTGTCTGGGTCTCTTCCCGCACAGTCACGGCGCAGCCTCCTTTCCCCTATCCGGTTCCCCGTTGGGCATATCATGCCCAAAAACGGCTCTCTATATTATAAATACGATAAAAAGCCGCCAAACACTTGTATGAAATGTAAAAATTTCATGGGAAATTCTGCTTTCTTGCCAGAAATGACTGCGCAGCATCAAAAAGCTGCGTAAAGTGGTTTGCTGATCGTCACTTCGGCACTGCCGCGGGTCAGCTCGCTCAGGTCATGGCACAGGGCTTCTTCGGTTCCAGCGGGCATGCGCCAGCGCAGGGTCACAGCGTCGGCATACTCCGGTTCCTGCAGTTTGGCCCCGGCGGCTGCGATCATCCGCTGGGCCTGTTCAAACTTGGGGTATGGCACGGTCACGGCGCAATCCGTCACCAGCCGCATGCTGACAATCTCCGCCTGCTGCAAGGCTCCGGATGCCGCCGCGGTGTAGGCCCGCACCAGCCCGCCGGTACCCAGCAGAACTCCGCCAAAGTACCGCGTAACCACCACGATCACATCCGAAAGCCCCGCATGGCCGATGGCTTCCAGCACGGGGGTACCGGCGGTTTTGGCGGGTTCGCCGTCATCACTGTAGCGGGTGCGGCCGCCCTCGCGCAGAACATAGGCATACACATTATGCCGCGCGGTGCGGTTGGCCGCTTTGATGCGGTTCAGGTGGGCAAGGGCAGCTTCCTCGGTATCGGCAAACGCAGCGGAAGCAATAAAGCGGGAGCGCTTTTCTTCATATTCAAAGGTGGAAATACCGCGGATCGTTTGATAGTCCGGCATAGGGGTTCTCCTTTGAGATGCAAGATGATGTATTTGAAAAAAATACCGCAGATGTTGCCATCTGCGGTATACAAAACCTTAATGCAATTACTTGCCAGCCTTGTTGGCGTAGCGGCGCTTAAAGCGCTCAACACGTCCGCCGGTGTCAACCAGCTTCTGCTTGCCGGTGTAGAAGGGATGGCACTTGCTGCAAACTTCAACGCGGATCTCCGGCTTGGTATCGCGGGTATGAATCACGTTGCCGCATGCGCAGGTAATGGTGCAATCCACATAGTTGGGATGAATACCCTGCTTCATTTTCATTTCACCTCTTTCTCGATCATGACTAAAGGGAGCCATACTTGATATATGTGCTCATCACAATCTTCGAATTTCGGCTACCAGCAGACGCCATCCTGTGCGTGTGGAGCAGCCCTCTGAACGATTGCTAGAGTATTTTACCAGAGTTTTTGTGCTTTGTCAAGTAGTGCGGGCAATCTTTTGCGGCGGCAAATTGCCAGCAAAAGTGCAATCATTTATATGCCCATCCGGGACGTCGAGGACGCCGTCTCCTACTGTGGGGCAAAGTACATCACACGTTTTTTGTATCTGCTCCGGTAAGTTTCCGGCGGAGTCGGGTACCCCCGCCCTACTGGGTGTTCGTGGGTTGGCCGCACACAATAAAATGCTCTGTAGGGAACGGTCTTGACCGTTCCGGGGCCTTGTAGCAGATGCCGCAACAATTTTCCGCAAAGCCTTTGGCTCCCCTTCGAGGGGAGCCAAAGGTGACTGAGGGGTGATTCCCCAAGCGGAGCCTGAAAATGCGCGTTATTTCCTCACTGCGGCGGCCAGGGGGCTGCATACAAAAAAGGCCGTCTGCGTATTACAGCAGGCGGCCCAAAAGCGCCAAACCTATGGAATCACATTATGCCAGCAGCGGCTTAACGGCAGCGGCCAGTTCTTCTTTCTTGGCTTCGGCTTCGGCCAGGTCTTTGCCCTTGGTGGTAAAGTAGGTCTTGATCTTCGGCTCGGTGCCGGAGGGGCGCACCACAACGGTGCAACCGGATGCCAGGGTGTAGATCAGCACGTTGGCGGCGGGCAGACCGGTCTCTTCAGGATTTTTATAGTCCACAACCTTTACAACGGCGTCACCGCCAAAGTCCTTGGGCGGGTTCTCGCGCAGGCCGGACATAATGCTCGCCATCTTGTCCATGCCGGACAGGCCCGGGAACTCAAAGCTGTCAACCTTGTTCAGGTAGCGGCCATACTCGGTGTAAATGCGCTCCAGCTCTTCCTTGATGGAACTGCCCTTTGCGCGGTAATAAGCAGCCATTTCGCAAATCAGCATAGAGCCGATGATGGCATCCTTATCGCGGACGTAAGGACCGGCCAAGTAGCCATAGCTTTCCTCAAAGCCAAAGATGAAGCGGTCAACCTGACCAGCAGCTTCCAGCTTGGCGATCTGATCGCCGATCCACTTAAAGCCGGTCAGCACATTGCGGCACTCAACACCGTAATGCTCGGCCACCTTGTCCGCCAGCGGGGTGGACACGATGGACTTACACATGACGGGGTCTTTGGGCATGGTCCCCTGCTCAATGCGGCCCGCGCAGATGTAATCCAGCAGCAGAACGCCGACTTCGTTGCCGGAAAGCAGCTCATAGCTGCCATCCTTGCACTTAACGGCAATGCCAACGCGGTCAGCATCGGGGTCAGTGGCCAGCATCAGGTCTGCACCAGACTTTTCGGCCAGTTCCAGGCCAAGGCGCAGAGCCTCGAAAATTTCGGGGTTGGGGTACGGGCAGGTGGGGAAATTGCCATCCGGCTTTTCCTGTTCCGGCACAACGGTGATATCGGTAATGCCGATGTCATGCAGAACATGGGTGACCGGAACCAGGCCGGAGCCGTTCAGCGGGCTGTAAACCAGCTTCAGGCCGGCGGTCTTGCAGATACCGGGACGGATGGAGCGGGCTTCGATTGCTTCGTACAGGGCGTTGATGCAGTCATCGCCAACGTATTCGATGATGCCCTTTTCCAGCCCCTCGGCAAACGGCATGGTTTTGGCACCGGTCAGGATGTCGGTCTTCTGGATTTCGGCGTACACGATGTCAGCGGCCTCATCGGTCATCTGGCAGCCATCGGGGCCGTAGGCCTTATAGCCGTTGTACTTGGCCGGGTTGTGGGATGCCGTTACCATGATACCGGCGTTGCAGTTATAATACCGGGTAGCAAAGCTCAGTGCGGGAACCGGCATCAGGGCGCTGTAAATGCGCACCTTTACGCCGTTGGCGGCCAGAACTTCGGCAGCAGCCTTGGCAAACACATCGCTCTTGATGCGGCTGTCATAGCTGATAGCAACGGTCTGGGTGCCGCCCTGGGTCTTGACCCAGTTGGCAAGGCCCTGGGTAGCCTGGCGCACAACATACACGTTCATGCGGTTGGTACCGGCGCCGATCACACCGCGCAGACCGGCAGTGCCGAACTTAAGGGCAACGGCAAAACGATCCTGAATGGCAGCGTCATCGTTCTGAATCGATTCCAGCTCCGGCTTCAGGTCGGGGTCATCCAGGTTGGCAGCAAGCCAACGGCTGTACATTTCTTTATACATTTTGGACACCATCACTTTCTTACCCTGTAAAAGTTTTGGGTAAATTCACTTGTTCAAATTAAATATATCAATTTTAGTTTGCGTTGTCAATCAAAAAAAGCTGGAATTCCGGCCTTTTGCCGGGGCTTTGCCTGTTTTTTACCCTACAGCGTCAAGGCAGATTTTGGGCACAAAAAATATGCTTGCCGCCGCGGGCGGAACAGGATATACTGAAAATAATCAAAGTACGCAATTTGTTGAAAAAAAGGAGTTGGCTGCGCCATGTATGCACACGTTGTCAGCCTGGGGGTAATGGGGCTGGATGGCTACCCCGTTACCGTGGAAACCCACATCAGCGGCGGTCTGCCCAAATTTGCCATGGTGGGCCTGCCGGATTCCGCCGTGAAGGAAAGCAGTGAGCGGGTGCGCAGCGCTATCAAAAACCTGAACTGCCCCTGGCCCGCCAGCCATGTTACCGTCAACCTGGCCCCCGCCGATGTGCGCAAGACCGGCAGTTTGTATGACCTGCCGGTGTTCATTGGCATTTTGGCGGCGCAGCAGTACATCCCGCAGCCAGAGCCGCACCAGGCATTTTTGGGTGAGCTTGGGCTGGATGGCACACTGCGCCCCATTGCCGGTGCCCTGCCCATGGCCCTTGCCGCCCAAAAGGCGGGCGTGACCGAGCTGTTTGTTCCTGCCGAAAACGCCGCCGAAGCCGCCGTGGCCGAGCAGCTGACCGTTTACCCCGCCCGCAGCGCTGCGGATGTGATCCGCCACCTGGCGGGGCAGGCAAAGCTCAGCCCCGCCAGCCGCACAGGATACGATGCCGCCGGGCAG
>ERZ1026858.369-NODE-369-length-24764-cov-104.004047_pt1 | contig 24764 bp, 19 predicted proteins | sample MGYA00380159_ERZ1026858 | MGnify/ENA primary metagenome ERZ1026858 (study PRJEB33269, sample SAMEA4719795) | human gut metagenome | biome: human-associated habitat; feature: organic feature; material: feces | place: Cameroon | collected 2013-10 ...
TTTTATAGTTTATTGCCGCAAAGTTACGCTTTTTTATTGAAACCGCCAAAGAAAAGAGAGGAATTATTTTCAGTTCGAACAATACTTTCGTCATTTTCGCTTAGTTTTGGACATAACGTATTGTAAGTATCCGCTCAACGCCGAGCGCATTAGTGAGATTCTGAAAGCCAAAGGACTCACCCAAAAGGATTTTGCCCGCCTACTCAACAAGCGAGACTCAGAAATCTCCAAATGGCTAACAGGCAGACATAACTTTACGACTCAAACCATTGCTCGTATAGAAACTGCTTTAGGTAGTAAACTAATCAGCATAGCCCATTGATTGGGCTATGCGATGAATATTGTGATCTCTTATATGATGGTACCGATTCGCCGATATTATTAATTACGAAACCTCCCATATTACTTTTACGATTTCATACAGCAATCTACTTCGCTCCATCAACGCATTCTGGTCAAAGACACTATAAGCCTTGAACCCAACATTACACTTGTCAGATAACTCCTTGTTAAACTTATCAAAATCCTTGTTGGCATGATAGTAATCCTCGCAAAGCGAATGTCCCCAGACCAAGCCATTACTATAAGTCTTCAGCTTATCCGAATACTCTTCATTACCAGAAGAGATATTATCCAACCCCTTCAGCAAGAGCAAGCCACCCAACAGGTTACGTTGATCCTCAAACTCCTCTACATCCTTAAAATACCCCCTGTTCTTTTCATTTTCAGAGAGGATATGCTCTATATGGTATCCCGTCTTATTACCGGTTTTAGTAGAGATATAGTAGATATCATTCTGCATATTCTGATTCGTATGCTCACAGATAAACTTCTCAACCCTAGAGAACAGATAACGCAGGAATCGGCGGTTCGTATTCGTATAGTTTTTTCTCAGGAAGCTATTGAAATCCAGCAAAGAAACCTCTCCCGAAACATTACGCTTCTCTCGGATACTCTGCAAGATGATTTCGTCATATACCTCACGATAGGAAGCCATATCCAACCCCTTCAGTTTCTCATTCAATCGATAAGAAACATCCTGAAAATCGTTGCTATCATAGATACCATTCAGCACAAAGAGCACCCAGAGTCTATCTGCCTCTTTAGCTATAGCATGAATCTTCTCGTCCGTTAGCTCATCATTGACATCGCAGGCAGCCATAATCTGCTGATAAAGCCCAGAGATATCATTGATATTCAGATTATACTGCACAAACTCATCACCACAAGTCGAGATCTTAGCATACAGAGAAGTATAGTAATCCAACTCATTATTGATAAACAGTTTAATGTTCTCATGATGTTTCTTGTCAGCTCTTCTGAAAGAAAGCTTATTAGCAATATCATTATAATCGAAGATATATCGGTGGTAGGAATTGATAATCTGCTTCTCCAGAGAGGCATTCTTCTTGAACACAAACTGCGACTTCAAATAATCAGCAAAAAAGTTATCCTCTCTTCCGCTAATTCTATTCAATGCAGCATCCCACTTCTCAGAATACTTGTTGGTATCACTTTTCGAAAGGAGTCCAATCATCTTACCTTTCAGAATCTCAAAAGGCTTTAAAGCCTCACCACGGTCATTGATCACCTCAAAGACCATAGGCGTATCATCCTTCTGGATAGACAGTTCAACGAGAACCAATCGGTTGAGGAAATAATAGATGAAAGCAGTCAACTCAACATCATCCAACTGCCTGTCATCGATAAACCTGCTGATATCCTCATATCTCTCGATGATAGTCTCTTCAGTCTTGTTTTTATAAGCATCCTGATACTCAGAACCATCAAGGATACATTGCATCACATTTTTTCTTTTGTCATTGTCTATACAAAAGACATTGCCTTTAAACTGATCTTTCGCAAAGATGCAATCACGAAGGATATCCCTGAGATTATCATTTTTTGTAATATGATAGAGCTTTGTGGCAATCAATGTAAGTGTAGAGAGTCGCTGTTGCCCATCAACGATAAACACCTTACCCTCCACCTTATTGGTGATAAAGACACTGAGATAATACCAGTTATACTTTTCCAGCACCTCTTGCGACATCTCCTCATCCTTATGTTCTTTATACGAGATTTCGAAGGCATAGAAGATATCGTTCAAGAGGACCTCCACCGTATTCTTGGTCCATACATATTCACGCTGATAAAAATCAACGTAATACACTTTCTGCTTCAAGCAAGTAAGTACACTTTGCTTATCAGGAATTATTTCTTGTGCCATATTACAAAGTAAAAGATATTATATTTTAACAATTCAGAATCAAGCGTGAAGCCTGCTGCACAGACACCAAGTCACGAGTAGTTGCATTGGCAGTTATATCCGCCATATAATCTACAACGATACGCTCTTGATCTTCATGAATAAACTTCTCAGAATTATCAGAGAAGAGCTGATTAATCTTAGGATATTCTTTCATATTCCCAACTTTTCAAACATATCATAATAACACGATCGTCTTCCACCAGTATAGTTAATGTTGCCATAACGTAAGCCATATCTTTGCAGGAGAGATGGAGAGGTAGAAAAACTATAGATTTTCAACCCATTTTCTCCCACTTTTCGTAAAAGCAGACCACAGGTATAGGCAACATGCAATGATACCTACCCCACCTAAAACAATGTACATTCCTTCCATAATCATTTCTTTTTTAATATGTTATCAGCAAACAACGCTAAGAAGACAGTAGCAAACAATCCCACACCAAGCAAAAAAGCATATGGTTTAGCATCATCTACACCAAGTACCAAACCTACCGCAGCAACAACAACCATTGCAGTAAAGCAGGTATTTGCAAGTTGATATATAAACTTGCTCAGGTTTTCTCTACGGGTCTTTTCTTTTTCCCTATCTTCTTTTGCCGTCATAGCTTACGTTTTTTATTATTCTTGCAAATATACGATAAAAACCAATACAGTACAACTTATCTCCCTATTTTTTAGCAATCTTTATCTTTTCAAGAGATGTACATAGCGAAGAACATCAATTCGTGTGACTAAGGACCTTTGCATTTATTTTACTTATTCAATTCAAAAAGTTCTTTATACTTCATACTGATTTCACAACCATAATACTTCAATGATTGCATCTCACTCTCATCCAAAAGTTCATTATGCTCTAAATAAGTATAATTAAATCCAAACTTTAACCTTGACAAGTACGCTTTCTTATAAGACAAATTAAAGATAGAGAGTACCTATAGAAGTTCATCAGCCACCTCAATGATCAGTTCAGAATCTTTATTCATAACTAGCGCACAATAAATTTAATCTTCCAAGGACCTTTTGTTGCAGGCTCCTTCCAATTTTCCTTTGCAACCATCGAATCGTGAACAGCTTTGCGAACAGCCTTGGCAAATTCACCTTTAACCAATGGCTTTGGTGCATTAATACCTAACATCATAATCTAATCTCCTATTTTTAGTTTATATAACTACCGCAAAGTTACGCTTTTTTATTGAAACCACCAAGAAAAAAACCGAAAATCTGCAAGCTATCAGCAAATTACGCAATGCGCCAGCCGACAAACAATCGCAAAGCGCCAGCCCATCCCCAGGCGGTCCCAGCCCGCACAATCTGGCGCAGGGCTTTGATGCCCCGCCAACCATAAAGCGCAGCGGTTCTGAGCACCGGAGGGCGGTTACATCCTCTCGTTCATGAGGAAAGAGAGGCTTGGTGAGAAAGGTGGAGCTCTCCTTGCAGGAGAGACGGAGAGGTAGAAAAAACTCCTTCTTTAATGGTAAAGAAGGTTTCTGTCCTCTGTCAGGGTAACCGAAAGGGTCTTAAAGACTATTGAAGGATGATTTTATAACCCTACGCCTCTTTCACCATGTTCCAGAGGAACAAGCTATTACCGATGATATATCTTCTCCACACAAAGAAGTCGAAGACGGCACCGACGGTACCTACGTGACAATGGAGGTTCAACTCATTCCAATGAGAGTACGTCCACTTCTCCTGCTTAGGCGCCGTCATGCCAATCCAGAGCAGATCAGGGTTGGCAGCATTGATGGCATCAATGATAGCCTTGTTGTCCTCATCCGAGAACTCAGGCTTATACGGAGGCGAATAAATTGGGATTTTCGAATCTACTTCATGAACTTCGCTTGAATGAATTGTGGCACTTTCCATGCCATTTTCATCAGCTTCGTCAATGTCACGGGCTTGAAGCCATATCCGGAATATACCCTGATTTCCTCATTCCATACTTTCTTGCGCTTGACAGAATCAGTACTCATGCCACCTATTCTCATTCTCGTTACGAACTCAGGGAGATACGCCACCTTCAGATGGCAGTTATACAGATAGTTCACCAGGAGATTGGTATCAGCAGCAATCTTGTAGCTCTCATCATAGAGACCACATCTCATCATCATCTCACGCTTGATATAGCAAGTAGGATGCAATGGCAGAGAGCAATCACATCACCCGTCGCCATTCTGACACCATTGTTGATAGCCTCATACATGCCATGGTCTGGTTCTGAGATAAACTATACCAATTGCAGTGCTACAATGGTACCGATTCATGCGCTACAGTGGTACCGATTTACCGATACTGTCAAATGAAATATTGAAAACTTATCGAAAAGTTTTCTATTCATCAATAGTTTTTTTTGTTGAAATAGCAGAATAAGAGTTATAGCTAACCTTATGATTATAACGTATTTCAGGCACTTTTATAGTAGGTGGCAACTTACCTATGATAGAGCGGTGTTCTTCCATTCGGAAGTAAAGATATGATTTTTTCATCTCTAAAAGTTTATCAACAATATCTTTACGCAAAAAGAAGAACATACTGTCGTCACATATAAAACTGGTTGACACCTCTGCATTGGCGAAGGTATATGCCTGCCTGTCCATATCAAATGTCAGTTCCAGCATTTGGCATATTTCAGAAGAGAGGCAGACAAGACTTTTGCATTTGAACCTTTTTGTAGTCCATTCAGAGAAACTGTATTTAACGAGAATTTTAGCCTTATCTTCTGTAAAATTCATCTGTGTATCTATTAGTTCACGCCATGACAATTCCCCCCAAAAGGCATGATCATACTCTTTTGTGAATTCTGCATATTCTAAATCAACTTCTTCTGGAGATATATCTTTTTGTATAAGAAGAGAATTCCATTCCAAATATATATTAGCATTTTTTTCACTCATCATCTGGTGACAAGTTCCATAAAGCAAAATCCAGTCACCATCTCTATTTGGAAGTTTTGTCATAATTAGACTGGCTTGCCAATCAGACAAATTTGCTTTAATCCAGCTGCCCAAATCTTCATTTCTTTGAGGCAGTAAAAAAACAGTGAATAGGTTTCTCTTTTGCGGGACTATTGGGAAAGACGGATCTATTCTTACGAGAGGTGTACGAAATGTACCAACATACTCATTTCCAAGTTTACCATTCAGCAATAGCCACCCATAAAGTTCATACAATGCAGCCTGCCCATATTTAAATGCATAATTATTTTTGAGTTGTCTACGGTAGCTAACTTTTTCGTCTTCTGCGGTTTGTAACATGGAACAAACTTCTTGGTCATAGCCTAAACGCTCTGCCATATTTTGCAACATACCATAAATCTGGCTAGAAGTATAATATGCCTCATGGTAATAATCTGGTATAAAGAGTGGTCTTATATAAGATTTGTCGTAATCATAATCATATACTGTAAACAACGCCCACTCCTTTTCTATTTTCTCTGACCATTTCATATCAGCATACTTATACAGCAATTCTCTATTTTGCAGTTGACGAAAAATAACTTCAGCATAACTATAAAGCGTTTCCAAATCATCCAATAGCACAACATTGGTAGTAGCATGAGTTTTCAAATAGTTTTCTAATATATCGATACACTTCTTTAATGTTTCCCAATCTTTCGAGTGCAGTCCTAAACCTGTAACAACAGATATAACAGCTTCACGGACAAAAGGGTCACATGTATTGAGCAATAAAGAGCAAATGTGCAAACCTTCATCATTATTTTTCTTTATTAGCAAAAATGCTTGTTTGCAAAATTTCTCTCTATATTCCATATCAGTGATGCCACACATTAGCAATGCAAATGCCAGCAAATCAGCATTTTTGTATTTATTTGAAACATATCGGTCATGCAATATGGAATATGCTTCTTGCATAACATCATAAGTTGCAAACTTACTGTTCCAATATTGATCCAAGATACTTCCATCCTGTTTCGTAAAAAAAGGAAGAAATGAAGAAATGTAAGCTATATTATAAGTACATACCTTTTCATACAAAGCTTCAAATAGGTGTTCTTTTATTTTTATTCCCCATTCAGTTCTTGTCAACATGTTGATAAATGATTTTCTCCCTTTATCATCAGTTAGGAATATATCCAAGTTATCTATAGCTGCATTTATGACTTCTGAATTTGGCATAATCTCGAACCATTCTTTGTGATAATGTTTAGGTACGAGGTAGAAAAGACTTTTTATTATATCTTCTGCCAATGTATGACGTTTGTCTCCAAAGAACTTTCCTTTATTACTATCTATAAACAACTTGAAATCTTCATCCTCACCACACTTATGCAGTATACTTTTTGCTATGTGGAAACCTGCGACCATATCATAAGTGTACTGCACTTGTTCTTCACCATTGTTTTTTTCAAATGTAAAGCACAAACCTTCGTTTATTAGATCGTAGACTTTGTCATCAAATATTTTTGCAAACTGATTGTAAAAATCAAAATAGCGAGTATCGTTTTCAAAAAGAATATAAGATGCCCTATAAAGATTCTCTTCTAATTTATGCTTCGCAAGTTTATCTACCTTACTTTTATGCATGGCTATATTTGACAATAGTTGATTACTATAATCAGCCATACACGAAACTAAAGAATAGTTGTTGACGACGATATTACTTCTGTTTTTGTTCGTAACACAGAAGATTTTAAGCAACAATGGGTTTTCAAAAGCTCCAAAATCTTCAACAGTAGCATTACGTATTTCATATTTACTGAAATATTTATCCACAGTTACTTCCAAATCCTCTTTTACCAACCCATTTAGTAATATATGGTTATCCACCTCTGTATAATTATCCACCCCATATATAGCTTGTAAGTAATCTGTCTTATCACGGCAGGTTGTTACAAGAAGCAAGTGAGAGTGCTTATTCAACAGAACTTTTAACGCAGGTAGCTCTTCTTTCCATCTTTCCTCATTTGGCGCAGTTTCATTTAAGCCATCAATAATAATAGGCAACTTACAATGATGAACTTTGGCCAAGAAATCCAAGCAATCAAGCATGTCGGAAAATGACATACCACCATCAAGTTCTAATTTTTCTAATACCCAAGATTGAAAACTATAACAATTTCGGAAAGAACTTCCCGCGAGAAACAATACAGGCTTATTTCTCTTCAGAATATTATCAGCCAGAGAACACGCTAAATGAGTCTTTCCATACCCAGGTTTTGCAAAGACCGGGAAATATTTTCTAGTTAACAATAGAAGAAGAGAAGACAGGTTTTCTTTAGAAAAATCCTCATCTTTAGTCAAAAAACTCTCTAAAGTTCTCGCTCTTCCAGCCAATTCTATCAGATAATTATCCAATCCTCCATATTCGTCATACTCATTAGAATATATTTTTTGGAATTCTTCATTGATAATTTGAACACGACTTTGTCTATTATTACGATATTCATCAATCAGAGATAGCAACTCTCCTAATTTCGATACAATATTGTCCCTGTTATTATATAGAGAGTATATCTTATCTATAAGCTGATAACGTAGTTTAAAATCTTCTTGGTAATAATTAATAAAACGGTCTGATAATTTACTGTATCCCCAACCTTCAGTATTAAAAATAGGTTTCTTCCTATCATTATCAGCATGTTTCTTCAATCGACTAATAAAATCTTTAATTTTATTATTGGCAATATTGTCATCTACAATACTTAGTAGAGAATTTTCGAAATCACTAGCCGTATGAAGATCTACATCATATTTACGTTTAAGTACTTCCAACGTGATGCGTGAAATATCACAGAGATGTTTTAGATCTATAAACTTCTCGCCAAAATAGTATTTGAAAATTCCATTAAATAGAGATGGGGCCTTTAAGTAAAAATTCTCAAATATCTCTCTATGCCAGCTTGTAAAATCACAAGAGCAATTGATTGCTCTCAAATCGGCAATCAATTTATCCCACTCTTTTTGAACAAAACTGCCAGGTGTACAAACTATCCATAATTTTAAATTGGGACGATATGACATTGAAACGTCAAAACCCTTTCGAAGTTCTTTCTTGTGGTCTGCATCCAAAGGAGAATTGCTATCATCTTTTGTTCCTCTCCAATACTTAGCTTGCCATCCTAAGACATCACCTTGATTATAGGTTTTACCTCCAAAAGTTAAGGGCTTTTTTAGTTCTATATAAAACTCAGAACCTGGTGTATTATAAAAATACTCCATTTTCCCATAATCTTCAAACATACAAGAAGCAACATGAAAACAAAAATGCTCAAACTCCAATCTTTCATCTCCATGGTTCTTCAATAATGTCCAATTTATAATTTCACTCATGACAAATCGTTATTTGTGGGTAATAGGGACAATTCCCATGACATAAACTTTTATGTATACAGTCCACAGAGCAGTTAGATTTCCACTTTGCTCGATAGGAGTTAAACTTATGGTTCCAAATATCATAGAAAGCAAAATCTTTCAAGCTATAAGAATCCTTCCCTGCACTAAAGGAACATGGAGATACATTCATTTTATGGTCTATATAAACTGAAAAGAAAGCACCTTCACACGTATCGATAAATGAAGGATTTATATGTGAAAATTTTAACAACATAGGCACAAAGCAAGCATCAAAGCCAAAACGAGGTCTGGCTATAGACGTTTCGTCAACAAGAGATAAGAACGCACGAAAAGACTTGCTATCTTGAATAACATCTTTTGCATTTGCTCTACCAGCAGGTTTATAAGTCAAAAAAATAATGGCATTTATACCATTTAGCTTTTCATTATAACATCCTCTCAGAATCATACACGCTTCTTCTAAATTATTCTTAGACAGCACATAATGAATATTTGTCTTGATTCCTGCATCTATTAGAAAAGCAAGTTTCTTCAGTTCTAAATCAGCCATAGAACTTACAGACAAAGCCACAGCACCTATTTTCCCAGATAATCTACCGCAAATCTTAGGAGTTAATAGCATTCCATTGGTCGTAAAGTTGGGAACTATTGAGCGTCGGCAAGTTTCCTCTATAATTTCTAGGAAATTTGGATGTTCAAGTGGTTCCCCACCACCTAAGGCAACTTGAAAAACATTGCCATATTGAGGATGATTCATAGAGTCTAATATGCGGCAATAATCCTCTACACTAAGAAATTCATTATTAATGCAACTATCTTTATAACAAAACGAACACCCCTTTGAACAATGATTGGATATAGATATATCTGCCAATTCTGGTACAGGGGCCCATGTCGGATTATCCTTTATTGTAGTTCCCCATCGCATTGTCATACCTGTTGTCGGGTCTGCTATAAAATGATAGTCAGCAATATGTCTTTCTAACATAATTAATACAGTTCTACTTGAGTTGCTCCAAAGCCATTCAATAAATCACTTATCTTCCTATTAAGTATAAGTTCTCCTTTTATATAGGCAAAAAGATCAGCCTCGTTCATCTTCAAAGGATCTGTATTATCACCATTCATTTCCAAAGTTTCTTTTGAAATAGAACTTTCATCATCGGTATTAAACTGCATTAAGCAAGAATAAATCTCATGCTCGTGAAGATAACTTACCGTTCCATTTTCTAAAAGATAATCCTTCAATGCTTCTGCGATGCGAATGATACCCTTCATATTTTTAGATTCTCTGAAGTTATCCAAAAAGCAATTCACTATATTTAAATTCATAGTCACTATATAGCTTACAGAACTACTATTTGTAACAAAATCCGTACGTATTTTCATTATTAATTCCTCATCATTTAATGTTGTTGTTAACTTTACTCCAGTCTTTATTCATCAATTCCTCGATGATGCTATGAATCTTCAAGGCATATTTGATACGAACCAGCTTCTCATAGTTCACCATCGTCTCTATCTCCCAGAACTCAGGTGTATTCATCACCTCTGCCTTCAGATGCTTCTTGATGACTTTTGTCAGATACCGTCGCCATGCCTCCTTGTTCTCTTCGGTAACGAATGGTGGACATTGCTCACCGTAGAAGGTGTGCCAGGTAAATGGTTCGAAGTCAAGATTCCAGAGGAAGGATTTGTGTTGTGGGTTGTTTGGTTCCATAAGTTTTTTTCTTTTCAATTCGATATGGCAGACTCTATTGTTCTACAAGTCTTCCTCACTTTCCTCTCTATTGGGCAGAGCAACTTGTTTGTTTATATGTTTCATGTTTCCTGGATGCATTCTATTGTCATTAGAGACCAGTTTTGTATATCCTAACAGTATCATATCCTTTGTCCTAGCTATGTTCGCTTCAGACATAATTCCATTAGCATACATACTTTTCAAAGTGTCCAAAGTATTCCCATAGTAGAACGAATGTTTGTCTAATCCTGTCATGTATTTTCTAACGACATCCTGCCAACCATCAGGTTGCTCATGAATCACAATGCAGACAAGCAAGTGTTTTATGACAGAATTTCCCTCTGTGGCGATTTGGTCAAATATGAGTTGAGATAACTTTGACGAATATATGTTGTCTTTATACCACAAGACTAAATTATATGGAATTGTTGCAATAACAGCAATTAGCAATTTATTAGGATCATCTCTTAGTTCATCAAATCCTTCGGTTAAAGCCAATCCGAAGCCATCATATCTGGCAACACCATCCTTTGCCAATGCTGGAGCCATTAGATATATAACACGAATGGTATCATACCATGCATTGGTTATCGCTGTTAAAAGTTCAACTTTCTTTTCAGGTTCAATGTAATCACTATTACGTAAAGTCTTCGATGCAATCCCTATCATTTCCTGTAAATAGTTGACAGAATAGTTCTCAAAAACTTTATAAACTGACTGATGGAAAGGGGCAGAAGGATTATAGTTGTTATCAGTTATTGCATCTTTGATTTCGTTAGGCAATTTCGTTTTTTGTAGAGTTGTTTCCAACTGCTGTATAGCCTTTGTTGTCTGCTCGTCTGTTGTTTCCAATCTCAATTTTGAAAACGGATTTATACCTTCTGGCATACCTACTTTTTCGTGAACTTTCTTGGATATTCGAACAATATCATTGGTAACAACTTCCGCTGCATCATTTCTCGTGCGGTCACTTCCTGTATAAAATTCCATTACTTCAGGATAGTGGGCATAATTTTCATTCTCTAAAATAAAGTCAGCAAAGTCTTTACTTTTAGACATACGCATAGCTGCAAAATAATAAACCCAATATGCAAATCTAAAACCATAAACATTTGGTTCGTATTGACAAATGATACGGTTCTTCAGCAAAATCTCAAACAGATAGTTTACATCAATTGTTATTTTCTGAGCCTTGCAGAAATCATAAAGGACATCACAGAAATTCTTACCACTAAAATAGAATTCTTCATTTCGAATCATTTGTTCACAATAATATCCCAAGGCGAATTCGCAATCTTTTTCATCAGGCAAGGATTTGTAGTTTGGAACATCCTCGTTATCAAATATGATACGTAAAACTTTTTCTATGACTGCAGTTCTGTTTACAGGATTCTCATCAAAAGAATTACTAAACACTTCCAACAATGTAATGCAATTCAATGGCGTACGATGCATATTGAAATTCTGAATATCATCATCCAATCTTTTCAAGACAATGTCATTTTGTCCTATATGTTTGTGTCTATTATAAATCTCTACCATTGAACGAATTTGGCAAGTCTGCAATGGAGCCATATACAGAACTGCAAAATCAAATTCTGTTGTTGCTATATTTTCTGTTTCAATCAAAGTCTTCTCCAACATTGGACATAAAATCAATATTGGAATATTTGGGTATTCTTGTGTTACAGTTGTCAATATCTGTTTGGCATCCTTATTAGACAACATCCAATTGTCTATAATGATACGTTTAACATTTTCTGTTTTCTGTGAAAACGCAAGAAGTTGTGCGTCAACAACTTTCTTCACTGCACCCTTTCGTATCAATCCAGCATCAACATATAGGCAGAATTCCTTTCGTTCTTTCCATAGCTTTAAAATGAAATGCCATGCGAAAGAAGATAATCCATACTGAGCTGGCGTAATAATCTTCAGGTTATTTGGCGTATTCATTAAGTCAGATTCATCATACAAATTGTTTCTTTTGAATCTGTAAGACCTATCAAATCTATCCAAGCTGAAATATCTGTCTATCCAAATCAAAGGCTGATCTCCATATACATTCATAGTGTCTCTAAAACGCTCGTTCAACATGATTGAAATGGGGTCGCTAACAAATGTTTTTGGACTGTCAAACTTGATAACTCCTTCTTCATCTTCTGTGAAATCAATACCCTTGCGGAAAGAGTTGCGACTGGAGAACCATTCCCTATATGTTATCTTATCAACTGCATTATCTTTCAACTCTATAATACAATATCCCAACTTGTCAGTTTTGTCAGTATAAAGCTGTGGAGCCATACACCAGATGAATGCGTCTGAATTATTATTGTTGCATAGGATATTTTGCTCATGTGTATGCCCTGTCAGAACTAAGTCAAAATGTAATTTCACTATCTTTCTCAATTCAGAAGCAGCCCATTCCGTTAGGAATTCGAATGGATGATGTAAAACTAGAATTTTCTTTTTGGAATTGACATTTACCCATTGATACAATGCTCTTGTTGCGATATTTAATCTTCCCTTGTCATCTTTTAGCAAGGGATGGTCAGAATCGTCAATTCCTGCAAATGAAGTCAGCGAAGAATTTAGACAAAAAACGCTCCATTCATCGTTTAATTCAATCTGATAACCAATGGAATTGTAATAAGGGTATTCTAACTTTTCTTTCAGGAAGTTCTCGAAATTTTCAAATTTCTTTGTTAACAAATTGGCCTGTGTCTCGCTTTCCAACAAGTCATTGAATTTACATTCGGTAAAGTCTTGACTGACAATAGAAGAGTAAACGATTTTGTTTTCCTCTATGCTTGTTCTTTGGATATCGTGATTTCCTGGAACGCAAATGATGTGTTCTTTCTTTATACCTAATGCCAACAGTGGAACTATCACATCATTCCAGAAATTGTCATATGATTCTTTATCATCAGCCTTCTGTACCAAGTCTCCACCAATAAAGACAAATGCGTCTTTGTGCGGAATTTCTTCTAGTTGCTTTTTTGCATCACGAATGAAGGCATTGATGACGACACCTTCATTTTCTTCTCTTTTACCAGTAAAATGGATGTCCGATATGTATAGGATTAGAGTATTCATATTAAATTCTTTTTATCCAATTAATAATTTTCCGTAAAGAGTTGTTGTAAAAGCCATGTTCTACCACTACCTGTGTATTTTGTTGTACATCACTTTTTCTTTCAATCTTGCTTTCTTGTTTTCTTGACTCCACAAAATGATAATACGCCACTATCACTTCCCTTATCTGTGTATTGGCACATCTTCTGGCTTCTCTTGCCAAGAGTTTCACGATAATATATGCTATAGAGGTCATTATGACCACTCCAAGAAGACCTACGATGGCGTTCTTTCCCCACGAGGGAATCGCTATGCCACTCCAGCCATCCAACCATTGACAGAATGTTTCACACCAACCTTTCCACACAGAGAAATACTTGACCAATATCGTTGCTGCAAGAATAAAGACTGGCGGAATCAATCCTTCATATATAGCTCTCAGCACCCAAGAACGAGAAGCAAATACAAATCTGCTTCGGCAGTCTTCATTTTGCGAATTGTCCAATCTCATCCACATATAGGAATAAGCTGCACTATTATTATCTTTCATCAGTTTCTTGATAGTTTCACCCTGGAAGTCAAAACACTGGGCTGTTTCTTGAAATTTGGATTCAAAATCCTCATCATTCGTTTTCTTATCCCCAAAGTGCTTCATCATCCAATATCGGAACTGCTTGCCAGCTATCCAACTTATCATTCCTAACACGTATGCTATGACAATACATATAATTATAGATACCGTTACCAGGTCTTTGTGAAACACAAAACCTTTCAAGCCAGGAAATGCATATACCAAAACACCTAACATGGTAACACCTGATACCAAATACGACATGTCGAAGATATTAAGTGCACCAGTCACTGTATCAAATTGTTTTTGAATATTCATCTATTAACCTCCAAATTTATAGTATTCTCCATTTCTTATCAAATCTTCAAGAATACGCTTACGCTCCACATAGCCATATCCGTCAAATTCCAGATAGGTGGCAATTCGGGCATACTCTATATATATGTTGGTCATAAAGATGCCAGGATCGTCACTGCCCACAACCACAGGAGGCATCAACATATCACCATCATCTCCATCCTCACCTATCCAATTTCTCAGATGGTGCTCATTGCACTCCCTATAAAAACTGATGGCAGTATTACTTGTCAGCAATACTTCCAGAGCCACACATCTTTTAGCTATCTTGTGCAACACCAGTTTTTGCAGGTGATATAAATTCTCTGCAGAAAACAGACCGTTTTCTATATCTACATCACAGAGCTTTTCATATTCTGCCTTTGCTTTCGTATCAAAATGATATTGCCCATACAGCTTCTGCGCAGCTTCGTTCTCACAGAATAACTTCTCCAATTCATTAAGCTCATCTAAGTCAAGCCTATAAGAATGATGATAACCACGCAGAAAATCTCCGTCATACTTCCTGAACTTCCAGGCATCAGTCATAATCTTGATACTGCTGAAAGAGCCGTAAATCTCATGATGCAGATCCACAATCTGGTCATGCAACTTCGGCAGCAATTGTATCAGGTCTTCATATCTGTTTTCATTATCAGAAATAAGATAATAGGCTACAAGCAAGTCATCCAGCCATTCACCCTTTCTCATCTTTTGCGTCTTACCCATCCTGCTCATCCAGAGTTTAGGGGCAATACCGGCAGCAGTACCATGTCCCAGACGGTCACCCTGTTCCATATCCAGGAACTCCACGGCTTCAATCATCATTCTCAAGCCACTTAGCAGATGTACAAAGTCTTCACCGGCATGAAAGGTAATCTGCAGGTTCTTGTCCTTTTCCCTCCACTTCTTTCGAAGCCAATGAAAAGATGGAGCAAACACCTCAGGACCGGCATCCATCTCGTTGGCAGCCGCATCTATGCCTACTACCTCACAGTTTTCCAGTTTCTTGTAAGATACATAGAGCATCATCTGGTATAGTGCACGGGCCTTGCACCTGATGTCTTCACGTAATTTCCGGTGCCTTATCTGCCTGTCAAGCGGACTATTGTCTTTTTGTTTGATGAAATGTGCCACCAGCTGCATCTTGGGAGGAACCACCGCTCCCATTTTGTCCTTCAAATGCTTGCAATAGTCCTTATACCCCTCTAAGATACCATGCACGAATGCCATATTCTCTCCAGACGTAGTCTTGGGCGAAAAACGTCCCTCAATATGTTTCAGGAACAAGAAGTCGTTATCATAGCTCAGTTGTCTCAGTCTGCTTTCGATGTTTTTCTGTTCATGACGCCATCTGAAACCATTTTTCGATATCATCTGAAACTGGCGGAATCCCTTTTGCCATTCCTGCTGAACCATCATCAGATGGACGTTACCAAGAATCAGGATAAGGTGATGGAAGTCTCTCACCAGCTTATCCTCCATATCTCCGGTCTCCATCATTTTCAGGACTTTCAGATAGAAATAGGCTCCAACAGCCAGATGGGGATTGTCTTTCTTTCCATACGAAGGATGCAGGAACTCATAAGGAAAAGCCAAAGGCATCTTACCCTCAGAGAGTTCATACATGGCTTTTATGATTGAAGATAACAGTTTCTTTCCTGTCCTTATCCGATTCACAAAGTCTTTTAAAGATATGGAGGTCAACTGCTCCCTCTGCATATTGACATAATAATCTCTCCAGGCAGCCTTGAAGGATTCAACCCATTTGTCAGCATTGCCTATCTGACTCCACCAGATATAATCCGTTTCAGCCGAACCGTTGATATGGATATGCAGGTCTATCAATCCCTTCTCTCCCTTAACCATCTTTTCCAGATTCCGATTGTAAGGGCGCTTAGTTGCCGTGGTTGAGAAATTACTTTTCAGTACACTTCTGAAGAACTCACCCTCGTTCTTTTTAAAAAGCGGATAATCCATGAAAAACGCAGCTTCAATCATGAGAGGCGGAAATACCCTTACCACTTCCATCCACTCATCAAGCATCTCTTTCTTTACATACAGACTTCCTTCCAGGTAGATGAGATAGCGGTGGGACAGAAATTTCAATGATTTGACTATCAGTTGAGACAAACAGCATCTATCATCAATTTCCATCTCACGCATTTCCTCCTTGAAAATGCTCTCAAAACAATAGTCAGGCTTAAACACATCCTTAGCCTTACCTAGCATATAGAGCCGACGCTGGATGTCTGCCACAGTAACATGCTCTCCATGCTCGTAGGCTATCAGTGTCCATTCGTCAAGGAGAAGATATGCACAAAAAGGGAATTTCATAATCAGTTACTTTAATCGGTACAACCCAAATCTTCCATCACATTAGGAATATGATTTTCAAAGCCCGCAGCCTCTATAAATTGCTGAAGCCTTAACTTTACAGATTTCGACAAGTCTTTAAACGAATCATTCTTGTCCAATTCCGTTGTTAGCTTTACATTCTGTTCTTCCAGCGTATCCTTGCTTTCATGCAGTTTCTGAAGCTGGGCATACAGTTCTCTTTCATCATAATAAGCATATTTGATAAGCATCAGCTTTTGGTTTTCCAAAGCCTTCAACTCATCATTGACCTTCATGATTTGCTCTAAAGATCTATTACCGCTTTCAATCTCCATTTTCTTAATGGTGATGGTTCTTTCCACGTCACTCAGACTATTGATAAAATTCAGTTTTTTGAGAATATCATCAATACGGCTGCTCAAAGAGAGAATCATACTCTCGTTTCTCTTGACTATATGTTCTATGATACTTTTCTGTTTATAGATTAAGTATTCATACAAAGTGATTGGAGAATTTTCTTCACCTCTCTGGGCCATAGCCATGATATACGGATCTGCATAGCATTGCAACAGAGGGCACTGAAACATCCATACAGAAAGGCAATCTGCCGGCAAATCCTTTCCGTTTCCAAGGGTCTTCAAAATAGCCCTATAGTTTGACAGGAAAGTCTCTTCTATACCTTCATTGCAGTCAAGCGTCATCCCCTCCAGTTCTCCTCTTACGATAGCATCTTCCACGAAGCAGGCATTCCAAAGGCAGAGCACAAACTTATTCATACAATGGCCTATCTCTGCATTTTCCACCCATCCATCCGGAACGATTTCATTCAAGTTATTGTAAAATCTGGTAAAGATTCTATCTATACAATAAGGTGTAACTTTGTTGACTGATTGAAACTCCCTAATCCATTCATATAAAGAGATTGCCATTTTACGGCTACTTTTTTTATCTTTCTTGCGCCTAGCCCCACTGATACTCTCATCAATGTTTTCCCCATAACGTTCCTTTACGTCAATAGGTTCCACAAAGTAATGTATCTGCGAAAGGTGCTGCAATTTATTGTAAATGGCATTGATCCTCATCATCTCCAATCTGCCACTTTCCATCGCCTCATCTATTCCCTCATAGGTTTTCAGAATCTCAGCAATGGCAGCTATTAGGCGATAGATACAAAACATCTTCGTCTCCTGTTTGTTTTGCACCACCGTAGCAAGCTGGCACAGTTTCACAAGCTGTCCCTTAATTCCAGACTTAAGACTTATTTTCTCATCGAAGATGCCAACACCAGCCATTGTATTGTATAAAGACTCAAACTCCGGATTCAACTTACCGTTCGTATAGGCCAATACATTTCCAAGCACCTTGCTTACGCCCGAATCATGATAGATATGAGCAAATTCATTCAGCTTTCTGCCATCCTCACCCAATATCAGCAGAACCTGACGGATAAAGGAAACCCGAATCCAGAAATCAAAGATGATGGAAGGGTTGGTATGAATTTGTCTGGTACAAGAAGCAGCCATCGCCAGCAAGGCATTACTCTGGCTATCACTCTCCAGATTAGGCAACATGTGACTTCCGGTGGCCACAATATCGTTATCCACAAGGAACTTCATGATCCATGCCGCATAGTTGGAAGTCTTCGACATCAGATGTTTGTTATCTGCCGAAAACTGATTGATATATACCTCAAACACTTTCAGGAATCTATCCGTCAGCTCTACCTTGGCTGTTTCACTGTCTCTCATGCCTTGAGGGGTATTCAAGAGGAAATCATCATAGATAGACAACAGGCGATACTGGTTACGGAAAGGCTGTCGCAGCAGATGATTGATAAAAATATCCGTGTCAATCTGGTTGTCGAAAATCAGATCCAAACGGCCTAATATTTCACGATAAACCATCTTTATGTCCCTACCACCCGACTTTTCATCCGAGAACTGAATGCGAATAGAATACTTGGCATAGCCTTCACCATATTCAAAAGAGTTGGAGTTATCCGTAATCTTGTTCTGTCTATATTTCTCATAGACATTATCCAGAAAAATACGGTGTTCAGGCTTGATCATCTTCTGCAGATACTGCGTTTCCAGCCGGTGGACCATCTTTCTGTATGCAGTGCGCTTGCTTTCTTCCAGAGGAGACGAAGCGTATTCCTTCTCCAGGAAATCTCTTTCAAAAAACTTCCAGTAGTTCTGTCTCACAGTCATGCCATAGAGAGTTGCATCACCAGTCATCACCACAATCATCTGCGGTGAAGTAAAGTAGAGTCGGATGGTTTCCAGAATCTCGAAAGTCTTTTCGATGTTGACATCACAGTCATCCAGGATAAAGAGCAGGGATTTCTTTCTCAGAATCTTCAAGGCTGTATTCACATACTCATGGAATCGGAGTTCCAGGTCCTTGGCTTTCATGGCTAGGTTCATGAAATTGTCTGCCACATAGTCAACATCTGTCCAATCCGAGTACATCCCCAGGTTTCCCACTCCATCAATGATAGGCAGCGCCTCGTACAGGGCTATTGTAGCCTCTTCAAATTGCCTGCGAGCACTCTCTGTCTTATTCTCCATCATTTTCAGGAACTTCCCATGAATAGACGCCAGGAATCTGACCATGAAGTTTTCCTTCTTCTGTATCTGGTTGGGTTCAATCACATCGATTACAATCAGCTGACTGCAATCTACCCCATGAAACTCATCGTCATCATGTTCACGTATCATTTTCTTCAGTGACTTGACGAATGTAGTTTTACCGGCACCACGTCTGGCAAAGATAGAGATGACATCATTTTCAGACTTGAACTTTACTGTCGGGTCATACTCCCCATACTCCATTCTTTCCTTGATGATTCTACAGATCTCATCTATTTGTCTTTGGTGTATCAATGCCTTTTCATCGCATATCAATCCATTTCTCTTCATCTTCGCCATGTCGATGAAGGTTGAGTATCTTCCGTCGTTCATAAGCTTGTTATTTTTGATTGTTTGTAAATTCAATAGTTGTATTATTATTGACTCCGTAAACTACCAATACTGCGTCCCCACTATTTATCAGCGGGTTAGTCAACCAGTACTTTTGAATAAAGTTTTGATTCTCTAAAATTTAACTATCAAGCGATGGCTTACGGAAATATGGAATCATTCACCCATATCAGTTATTTTTATTCTTCATCCCCCAAATGAAGTGCATACTTCCTCCATCCCTTCAGAATCTTACTAAACCCTTTCTACTTCAAAAAAGCTTTCATTATGAGCCTTATAAATTCCGATTTCCAGTTTAAACAACTCCTGTGGCTGAATGCCTTTAATATCCTTATAATAAGGAATATTCTTAATCATACGAAAACGCGCCATTAGACACATTTTCGTTCTTTTCTTTTGAGCGAGCTTTTCAATCCATTCCTTACCAATATCAGATAATGAGTTATAATATAACAATACCTGTTCGTCATCATTTAATTGTGCTCGTAACTGTTTAGCATATCCATACTTTTCGTTTTCATCTAAAAAGTCAGCATTTGCTACCAACTTCAGCATCTGATACATATGTCGATAATAATGCCCCAAAAGAACATTATGCGATCTTACACCATTATTGCCTAAAACTAGCAATTGTTTCACATGCTCCAATATTGCATTTTCTTCAACAATCTTTGACTTCAACAAAAACTTATCAGAACCATAGAAGAAAAGGCCATAGGCTATCCTCATATTCAATCTAATCGCTTTGTCTTGGTCAGAAAGATATTCTTTCATTCTAGCCAATTTTTCCTCCTCACTTTTAGCGGATATTGGTACAAGATTTCTAATATTATCAAAGCACCCTTGCACCATATCGAAAATGATTTCATAATCAGCAACTAGTTCCGTAAAAACTTCCCTTCCCGTAGTAGTGTCAACACCGTTAAGCCTCATTAAGGTAACATTATCATTATGAATATGTAGCATCTCATAAAAAGTCTGACCAAAACGATCTGTTTTATACTGATGAGCCTGGTCTTTCAATGTAAGTATTAGCAAAAACAAACTCGCTAGAGAAAAAACAGTTCCAACAACACCACCAACAAAATCACCAATATTACCAGTTTCTGAAATACTAACTTTATGCTCTGAATCAGCTAGCGTATAATTGCTAATTCGTAAAACATAAAAGAAAACACCAGATATGCCAATTCCGAATAAGAGAAGGAATACAGATAACCAATAGAATCCACGTCTCCTATATTTCCTCAGCATGATTCGCTACTTTTTTAAATTTGTCATAACCATCAACTAATAAAGATGAAATTTCTATACGTTTAATATCGGTATCAAAATATTCAAGCAACACCTCTGCAAACTTACAATGATACGCAGCATAGATACTTTTGGTCATGGGATATTTTTTAGACTCAATAATACAGATATTAAAAGCTTTGTTTTTAAATCTTTTATCGATAGTCATCCAAGCCTTAAACCGATATGTTTCTGAACATAGCGTAAAATCATCTTCATCATCAATTTCCCAAGTATCTATACTCTTTTCGTTTAAAAAGGCAATTAACTTATCTATTAAAAATTGAGGATTGTTTCTAGTCTCTACTGTAATCATTCTTGAGATTCCTTTAATTTTTCATCCTTGACTGTTTGCTTATCAATATCTTTTACATGTACACCTGTTACTTCTTCTATCTCATCTTTTAAGGATAAAAATGGATTATAGAGACTTACATAAGCTCTACCAACAGCGCCATGAAAAAGAATCATTTTAGGTCTGTTATCGCCACATTCCAAAATATGTTTCTGAGATATACCCGGATAACTGTCTATATAATAGATTTCCTTAATTCCCAGTTGATAAGCCTTTTTAGCACATAATTCACAGCAACATGCGGTCGAGAATAATTTACCGCCTTTTATACCACTTGACCCATATTTTGCTAACTGCAAAAATGCGTTTTCTTCAGCATGCAGACTTCTAGTATGCACTTGATTTCCTATTTCCCCAGTAACATGCCTACTATTATGAACGTCCTTAAAACAATAGGTCAAGTTAACTCCTTTCAATACATCATTTTCATGAAATTTAAAATCTACTTCATGCTTCCGATAACATTCAACCACCCTTTTTATGTATCCTTGAAAATCTACATCTTGTTTCTCATAATTGCTGTAGGCCGTCTGATCTTCCTTTTCTACTAAATCAGATAAACTTCGCAGAGAACAAGGCGTTTGACCTTCTGCAACAGTATTCCATCCAATTGAAAATATAGAAAAAGCCTCGTTTGTAACAGCCGCCCCTACTTGACGAGACAAACACCCAGAATTCAACTTTGCAGTGTAGGCTACCTGCATCACCCTTTCAATGGGAGATGGTGGGACCAAACCTGGATGCAACATCAAGGATATATAGGTAATAATCTGATTTGTCAACTTACGATTATTAGTATATTCTGTACCATCATGAGTAATGTGAATATCAGACAATTCAATACATTTGTCTATATCCAACCCTGTATATTGGCTTTTAAACTCTTTCTTAACACCTTCTCTCTCATCCAATCGTTTGATCTCATCATTTCTATACCCCTGCTCAAAAAGTTTCTGCTTTCTTATCTGCTCAGTAGTATTAATAGACATGAGATAAAAGGCAGCATATCTTTCTCTAAAATAAAGAACTTCATAAGGATTCCTCAGAGCATCAATCGCAATAAGGGTAGGATTCCCGTCTCTTTTGTTATGATCACGAATCAACTTGATAAATTGATTAATTTTTCGAGCAAGGCATGAAGGTGCATGCTCGCTCTGATTATCTTGATTTGACCCTACAATTGAATCATAAACACGGATATTGTTTCCCCAAGTTTGCAACTCATTTGAGAGTATTTTTTTAGACTTTTCCAAAGCCTTAGCCAGTTCTTCCCTAAAATCAGGAATATCTTCCAATATCAACTTTATAAACTTGTCTATATCAACTTTACTATAATCTTTCGATTCAGTACCAAGAAAGTGATTGCAATCTTTAGCAATAACAGACAATTCTTCAAACTTGTCCTTAACTTTATCTAAGTCTTGTAAAATTTCATTAGAGTGCGCAGTAGAAGTCTCCGAAAACTTACCATCACCATCTTCCTTATTTGATGAATTTGCCAAAGACTTAGAAAATTCATCAAAAGACTGTAATAATGCATAGAAAAAGATAATATCACTTGCCTTAACAACGGTGAAAGGACTCCAATTTTTTTGAATGTATCTGTAGATAATTCTATTTTTCCTCACATCATTATTAATCGGATCAGTATTTATCTCCCTATATTCTGTTTTAAATTCTTCCGGATGTTGTGTTTGCAGTATTTTTGCTACAGTCGTGCAACCACTACCAGTTCTTCCAGTAAGACCAATTATAACGAAATTCTTACGGAGTTTATAGATTTTATCTACAATATTTTCTTTTGGATTTTCCATATGACTAAAACTTAATTAAAATAAGTTCTATCTACTCTTTACTTCTCTATTATAGCAGGCGGTCCCCAGGCGGTCCCATCCCGCACAACCTGTCGCAGACCGCTTTGGTCCGCCAACCTTAGAGCGTAGCGGTTCTGAGCACCGGAGGGCGGTTACATCCTCTCGTCCCTGAGGGAAGAGAGGCTTGGTGAGAAAGGTGGAGCTCTCCTTGCAGGAGAGACGGAGAGGTAGAAAAAGCTCCTTCTTTAACGGTAAGGAAGGTTTCTGTCCCCTGTAAGGGGAATCGAAAGGGTCTTAAAGACTATTGAAGGATGATTTTAGTTCCCCTATTCTTTCACCATATTCCAGAGGAACAGGCTATTACCGATGATATATCTTCTCCACATACGCTTAGGTTCCTTGATCAATCTATAGAGCCATTCCAGACCGTGCTCCTGCCACCAGATAGGTGCACGCTCCACGGTACCGGCGAAGAAGTCAAAGACAGCACCGATGGTACCTACGTGACAATGGATGTTCAGCTCATTCCAATGAGAGTACGTCCACTTCTCCTGCTTTGGCGCCGTCATGCCAATCCAGAGCAAATCTGGGTTGGCAGCATTGATGGCATCAATGATAGCCTTGTTGTCCTCATCCGAGAACTCAGGCTTATACGGAGGCGAATAAATTGGGATTTTCGAATCTACTTCATGAACTTCGCTTGAATGAATTGTGGCACTTTCCATGCCATTTTCATCAGCTTCGTCAATGTCACGGGCTTGAAGCCATATCCGGAATATACCCTGATTTCCTCATTCCATACTTTCTTGCGCTTGACAGAATCAGTACTCATGCCACCTATTCTCATTCTCGTTACGAACTCAGGGAGATACGCCACCTTCAGATGGCAGTTATACAGATAGTTCACCAGAAGGTTGGTATCAGCTGCAATCTTGTAGCTCTCATCATAGAGACCACATTTCATCATCACCTCACGCTTGATATAGCAGGTAGGATGCAATATCACCAGTCACCAGGATGAAAGAACAATGCGATGGTACCGATTGCACCGCTACGCCTGATACCGATACAGCGCTATCGTCATATCAGAGACAAATTTCCATTCATAATAATCAAAACTTTATAAAATGGTCCGCCAACCTTAGAGCGTAGCGGTTCCGAGCACCGAGTAGGGCGGTTTTCTCCCTCGCTCCTGAGGAGAGAGGGCAGGGGTGAGAGGTGGAGCCCTCTTTAAGGGTAAAGAGGGACGGGGTGATTTTCGAAAAATCCTCCTTTTATCCAAAAAGAAACGTGGCGATTCAAAAGTGCATACCCTCCAATCACCCCATAACATACCATCGGTATGAGAAATGCAATCGCCATGCTGCCCGTGGCATTCGCAATATACCCCATGATTACCGGACCAATCGCTCCACCCACTTTCGTCATGATGAGCAGGGAAGAAGCAAGTTTGGTCTTTGTACCCGTTTTCCTCAATGCCAAAGAGAATATGGTCGTAAACATGATGCTCTCTTCTAGATACAGGGCGAAGGTTTCTTTCATCCTTCTATCTCCTGCACAATCTCACTTCCTCCATTCTCATCCACTACATGAAGCTTCACTTTTGCAATACCGCCAAGGTCATTGCACACATTCCTTGTCGTACCCTGCATCTTATCTCTATCATCTTGACAGCAGA
>ERZ1026858.371-NODE-371-length-24748-cov-153.825821_pt1 | contig 24748 bp, 20 predicted proteins | sample MGYA00380159_ERZ1026858 | MGnify/ENA primary metagenome ERZ1026858 (study PRJEB33269, sample SAMEA4719795) | human gut metagenome | biome: human-associated habitat; feature: organic feature; material: feces | place: Cameroon | collected 2013-10 ...
GTGGAGCTGGTGGGATTCGAACCCACGTCCAAACAGGGAAACCATACGCTTTCTACATGCTTATTCCAGCCTTCGGTTTTCGTGCCGCGACAAGACCTGGACCACCAATCGCGACCTTATCCTCTAAAATTTCATCCGGATGGCGAGGCACACCACAGACTATTTCCGATTTACCTGCACCGCTTTACCCTCAGATTCGGAACAACATCCTTGGAGCGATGTCTCGTTCCGCCAACCTTGTGGCGGAATAAAGCTAATCTACTGTACTTCGATTAAGCAGCGAGAGCGTAGTTGTTTTCGCCAATTAAATTGTTGATCACTAAGATTAAGGAGCTAGCCATCGAGGCTCCGCATGCTTACATACCATTTCATCCCGCTGTCAAATCCAGTCAACCCCGAGATGTCGTACCATACTGAAATTCAGTGCTTTGCGTACTAAGAAACCCCATCGTGTGGACAATGTGTGGACATAAATCCATGATTATCATCCCCATTTCAAGCGATTTCCTATTGCAAAATTAGTACAAATGCACGAAACTGCAAAAAAAAACGCCAATATTTTGCATGTAACAACTCTCTATATCAGTTTTATTTTGCTGCATCAGCATATAATATGTCTATCATTTCATCTGCTATTTTATTGTCATCGATTCGCATAATATTACTCGTTTCTGAATTATAACCAAAGAAGTTCATATTTCCATACCAGACTATGTGTTTATCGATGATGGCACATTGTAGAGTTTGTACATTGTTACATACTACATCTATTCCCACATTTGCCAATTCCATCTCATTAGCTCCCTTCTCTTTGATACGTATTGCCACATCAATACCGTTATGAAGAATGTTGGAAAGTGTAGACATAATGGCTGGTCTATATTTAAACTTCACTTTGGGAACTGCTATTATGACAGAATGCTTAGCATTTGCCAAATCGTTTCGGAATGCCATTTCATAATTATTTCGTTCATATATTAGATTCCGCGGCTTGTTGTCTGATTCAATCATAATGGCATCTTTCCCATAGCCTGCAGCTGCGTATCCCTTTAGACGCTTGCGATACATCGAGTCGCAGAGTGGAATATGGATATCTACATAGTCATAGATTACCACTTCACTTTTTCCTTCATATTCCCGATGTAAACGACCCGCGTATTGTTCTACGTTCCCTTTCCATGCAATAGGCATGGTAAGAAATAATGTGTTAAGACGAGGATAATCGAAACCTTCGCCCACATACTTTCCCGTAGCTACAATTACAAGTGACGCTGTTGAAGGTATTTCCTGAAGCTTTTGCAACGCTATACGCTTTTCCTTTGTGGATTCGGCTCCAATGAGTTGCACCACATGGTCAACATGTGGCGTTAGCATTTCTGCCAATAATTTTACATGTGCTGTACGTGTAGTTAAAACCAACGGAGTGTATCCCTTTAGAATGGCTGTTTTTACATCTTCGATGATAAAATTGTTTCTAGTCATATCTTCAGACAAGGCTTGTGTAATTTGAACATAAGTCTTGTCTGAAAATGTTATATTGCGGAAAGAAGTGAATCTCGGAATCAAAATGCGTTTGAAAACTTGGTTTGCAATCTGTGCTTTCGCATCGGAAATGTATCTTATTTTCCCGCATTGCATAAAGATGATAGGTTGATGTCCATCTTTTCTGATAGGAGTCGCTGTTAAGCCATAAACATAAGCTGCTGTCACCTGCTTAAGTACCTGTTCAAAACTAACAGACGAGACATGATGACATTCGTCGACAACAACCATGCCGTAATTTCTTACAAAAGGTTTCATTTCGCCATTGGTCAAACAAGACTGTATCAAGGCAATGTCAATTATACAATGCAAGGAATTCTTGCCAGAACATAAACAACCAATGATAGATGATTGCTTCTTTCGTCCTCGTCTTCTTTCCGGTTCTTCTATGGTTTCATTTATTTCAAGAAAGTTTTCCAATCGCTCTTTCCATTGTTCAAGCAACGCTTTGTTATGGACAAGTATCAGAGTGTTGACCTTTCTCTTGGCAATCATGCCAATGGCAAATACTGTCTTTCCAAATGCTGTCGTGGCAGACAGTGTGCCAATGTTATGCTTCGCAAAAGCTTCAATTGCCTTTTGTTGTTCTTCTCGAAGTTTTCCTTTAAACGTCACATTGATGCTCCGCCCTGGATTTGTTTTGTCAGAAATCGTAACATTGACATTATGTTGGCTTAAGACATCACAAACAGCACCCTCACATCCACGTGGAAGTGCGAGATAATCATCTGTCATTTCAGAACAAGAAATGATGCGTGGAATATTGTACGTGGAAAGACGCATGCCTTGCTTTTCATAAAATTCAGGATTGCGGAAGGCCGCTATGCGCTTGAAAGCGTTCACACATTTAGCGGATAAGTTAGCTAAAGGTATATAAAGCATGTTTGCTCTTATCAGAACTATTTGTTTTGGATAGCAATCTGCTAAAGGAGTTCCTATTTGAGGAGTTTCCCAAGGCTTTGTCTCGCTGGACTTTGAAAGTTCGCCTAAGGTAGGCACCGTATGTTGTCGTAATAACAAATCAAGTTCTGCCTCTGAGAACTTATGTATTTGTGACAAAAACGTCCATTGATCTTCATACGCATTGAACTTGTTATCTACAAACACACTATTACCTTTGCGACGAGCCATTCCTTGCAACGGCAAAGCTACAAGATTTCCAAGACCACCTTCTGGTAAAGAGTCTTGATTGGGAAAGAAACGGTCATAAGACTTGAATGACAATCGTGTCTCACGATTCATAGCTTCTGTTAGGATGGCATTCCCTAATTTGCGTGCCTTCAATGCTGTTATTGGTTTATTAAAGAATATCCAAACGTGTGCTCCGTTGCCAGAACGGGAACGTTCGATATAACATGGTACGTTCCAACTATTGCAGACATTAACGAATGCAAGAACATCATTCTTATAGCCATGTTCACAATTCTTGTCATCAAAATCAGTACATAAAAAGTAACAGGTATTATCTTGGCATATTGGGTATAGACCGATAACATCACGTCCAAATTGATCTTTTCCAGCAAGATGGTTGAAGAAATCATTGTATGACAAATGTGCAAACATCCTGTTTGGGCAATCTGCACATTTGTATTTTCGCTTGTCACAATACTCTCGGTTCCATTCTCTTTCACACACAGGCTGATATCCTGCTTTTTGAGAAGATGGGCTATACCATCGTTTTGCGAATACGTCATCTCTACCTTTAAATAGGTTTTGAAATATCGCAACCTTTTCTTGTAAACTAAGCCGAATAGTATGCTCCGTAACAATATGAGTTGGTTGTTCTATAGTGCTGCTTTCTACAGAAACAGAATAAGAAATGCCATGCTGATCAAGTATTCTCTTTAACATAGCATTCTCTTTTTCCAATTCTTGCAGTCGCATGGCTAACGAATCATTGCTGCGTTCTTCGGCTTGTTCCATAATCGTTTTTACTTTGATTGTCTGATTGTTTTTTCTGCCACACCAATAGCGTCAAGTGCTAAAGAGTCTTCCCCCTCAAGCGCATCCAATATCTTGTCAGCAAGCCACAATGTTAGCATTTCCTTTTCATCCACATGAAAGTATTCTGCCAACATTATCACCTGACTACGCTTTGCTCGTCTGTCTCCACGCTCAATCTTACTGAACATAGGAGTATCTATTTCTAAGTATGCAGCCAACTGGCGCTGCAATACTCCCTGCTCGTCTCTAAGAGCCCTTATCTTGTTTCCGAATAACATATTCTACTATTTTAGTCGTTGTCCAAATTTACGATTTCCCAATAGCCACCAAAAGTGGGTGAACCAACTCTTTTTAGAGTACCAGTTTCTCTTAGTTGACGTAGGTTCTTTTCAACTCCTCGTGTAGAGATACCCAACTCCATTGCAATTTGTGGAGCGGTTATTTGGGGATCTTTCTTTATCATTTCTATAATTTTGTCAGATGTTTTCTGACGTGTCCCCGAGCTTTTATGTTGAGTTCTCGAACTTTCTGGCTTAGTTCCCGAACTTTTGAGTTTAGTTCCCGAACTTTCTGAACACTCTTCATGTATCGGAATAGTAACCAAGAAAGTCAAGCGATCATCTGTCGTTTCAAAGATGGCGCGTGGCGACCCGTTCTCTGCCAGTTTCGCTTGAATTGTTGGAACACCGGTTGAGCGACCTTCTGTTAGATCGAGTTCTTTCAAGAAGTCGTCTAATCTTCGATTTCGGTAGCCATTTTCTTCATAACGTTTTATCCATGCGTAGATAGTAGGTACAGGCTCCTCGAGTATTTCTACTATTTTGGGGAGCTGATTTACCTTTGACTTCAGCAATATGGATTTGCATCTGATACGAAAACTATGAGTAGGTCCATTATGATAGCCTTTCTCTAATTTGAGGCGATGATTCATTTGCAATATAGACATAAGATGAATGAGACAAGACGAAACAAACTACGCTAATTAATTCCAATGAAATCACTCAATCTTCTAATTTTGGCTCGATAAGTATTCAATCCTTCTTTTAAATGCACCTGTTTGTTTAGAGGAGTCATTTTCTTTGGATAAAAGTGTAGAACTATGTAATAAGGTGAATGCTTCGGTGTAAAGCCATATTTCTCTAGTGTTTCTTTGGTCCATATTTGAAAAGTTCCTTTGCTTTTAAGCTTAAATAGTTGACACTCTTCTCCATTTGAATGCAGAAGTACATATTCTAGTCTTTCGAACCCAGGAGTGACACAGAGAGATCCTTTTGAATCGCCTGCCCTCAAATAACAAATACCAGTGTCTATCATTTTTGCCCTAAGTTCAGCATTCACATGGTTAACCATGACTGTAACCTCTTCGGGATTCTCTGACATTTTAGCTAAAATCTTATTAGCTTTGATCGGATCAAGTATTTCGATTTTTCTTCTAATACCATAGTCAAGATAATCCTTATTCATATCAATGCCGATAAATCTTCGATTCAAGAGATTTGCGGCAATACCAGTTGTGCAACTTCCTGCAAAAGGATCAAGAATCAAGAAATTTTCTTGTGTACATGTTTGAATTACCCTATAGAGTAATCTAAGAGGTTTTTGTGTGGGATGCTTGCCGCATGTGCGTTCCCAGAATCCGGGACGTGCAAACTTCCAAACATCCGGCATTTCTGCACCACCATTCATGTATTTGAGCAAGTCGTAGTTAAAACAATGTTTTACATTTTCATTTTTTCTTGCCCAAATCAAATATTCTGCAGAAAAGTTCAAGCGACCTCCATATGGTGTAGGTGGCTGATCCAACTTCTGCCATACAACTATATTGAGTATTTTAAATCCCAATTCAATAAGGCTTTGTTCAACCGAATAGATATTGTGGTATGTACCACATATCCATATAGTACCATCTTCTTTGAGTACACTTCTACACTTAGAAATCCACGCTTTGTTAAAAGCATTTATTTCTTCCCATGAAATGACTCTATCCCACTCTCCTTTATCTCTTATTTTTTCTTTGCCAAATTGAGTCGTTTTCTTTTGGTTGGATAAAAAATATGGAGGGTCGGCAAAAATCATGTCGACCTGCATGTTTATCTCACTCAAGATAGAGTTAGTATCTCCATTATACAGAATGAAGTTGTCATTTTCAAAGAAATATGGTGTATTCATATGAACAATTTGGCTATTTGTTTAATGTTTTGATTTCTGAAAAAAACTAAAATTTTGATATCATTTAGTATCGATTATTCATATTGTATTCTATAGAATGTTGACAAAAAATGAATCGGGATGTAACTTTGCACTCTAAAGAATGTCATTCTAACGGATTCAATAAAGATAAATATATGACAAACGAAGAGAAGCAAATCGTTCTGCGTTTTGCGATGCAGATGAGATCGTGCAGAGAAGCAAAGGGAATCTCGCAAGAAAAACTTGCAGAGTTTGCAAAACTCCATAGGACTTATATCGGCTCAGTGGAAAGAGCTGAAAAAATTCCATCACTTGTAACAATAGTAAAAATCGCCAAAGCATTAAATGTCAATATATCAGAATTAATCACTTATTAGTATGGGTAGTTTAGACAATCGTTTCCGCCGTAAATGGCAGGATTATGGTGGATCAAAGGCCATCAATGCAGAACATTCTTTCATTGAGGTGTTTTCAGAACTATTTAAAGACACAGAGTATGAAGTCGTAAGTCAACCTACTGACTTCAAGAATCTTTATGTAGATGTTGAACTTTCAGAAGAAGAACTTGCTGCAATTTACACTCCTGATGAACCTATCAAAAAGCATGGTATTCAACCAGACGGTGCAATTCGCAACACACGCACAGGCAAAACCATATACGTTGAGATCAAACGTCAAGATGGTTGGGTTGAAGGTAAGCCGCGCTCTGCCGGTAGAGGTAATGCTCATGAGAGATTGTGTAAGTACTTCACTCCTGGTCTTCTTAGTAAACTTCGTTCTGAAGGCGGGATTTCAGAACCAAACCTTCCTTTTTGGATTGTATTCCAGGGTGATATTACAAGAGACCCATGTAGAGTTCGAGAAATCACCTATTGGTTCAAGGATTTCAAGGCCAATTACTTCTTTTGGAGAAACAGCTCAATAGCAGAAGATTTGATAGATCATTTTGAAACTTACATTGCTCCGTTATTGGATGACTAATAAAATAATCGCCACTCTTGGTTTTCTCTAGGAGTGGCGTTATTATTATTTACTGAGCTTCGGACTATCTACTTCCCCTTTATAGACAGGTCTAACATCAAGCCCCCACACAGTCCAACCCTCTGGTTTATGACGAGCGAATAATTCGATTTTCTTTTGTGAAGGAAACATCTTCTCAATGTTGTGCAGAACTTCTATAGGTTTCACGCTATGTTCAGTTCTAGGAATTCTAACAAGTTGTTGGACGTTTCGTGCACCTCTTGGCTGCGGAATTCTACCTTTTTTAAAGATAAGACACAATTCGCAGTTTGATAGAGTGTATTGTCCAGGATTGTGATTACACTTATCCCATACAAAACCAACAGTCTTATACTCAAATCCCCATGCTTGGCCCAATTCTATTCCTTGTGCGAGATGTGGATTTGTTACCCACATAAAGAGTAAACAATCATCAGCACAAATATCTTGAATTGGGATTTTCTTAAGTTCCTTAGTCTTTACAGTAGGGTACTTAAAGTTTGCAGCACTGATAAAAATGTCTCTCTTCCAATCTTTGTTTTCGGATTTTATTGAGGATTTATCAAACTGCATTTTACCTCCATAATCCCATGGTGGGTCGCAATATATAATATCAAACTTTCCTTCTGGCAATTCTGGGTAGAAGTCCGGCAAGTTGTTTACGACTGTCCTAGCTTTTTGTTGAGGAGCGTAAATCGCATAGCCGGAAATTTCTTTTGATTTTCCCTTGGCTTCAATTAAAGAAGGATCATTTTTAAATAAATCTTCCATTTTGCGATAGAATAAATTCTTATGGTTTAACTTTATTATTTGTTGCTAACAATAAGTTCTGACACTTCGATGTTTAGCAGATTCGCAATATCGTGTAGAGTCTGCAAATCTGGTTGAACAGAGTTACTGCACCATTTGCTTACAGTACAGTTGGACTTACCTAACTGTTCTGCCAGCCACTTCCCAGTTTTTTGTTTCTCTACAAGGACCACTTTAATCCTATTTAAGTTTGCCATATAACGTCAAAGCTTTTAATTTTCATACAAAATTATAGTTTTTTTATTTAAAAAGCAAATTTCTTAGAAAGATAATGAAAATTGTCCATGGACAATCTATTATTTTCCAAATAATAACACACTCGTGTTAGTACTTTTTATATAGTGCCTGTTCAGTGAGGATGACTTTTCATTTGTATCCTGTCCGATAGTCTGGAAAGAAATGAGAAGCGCTCAACAAGAACGGACTCTGCGAAATGATCACCACCCTGGCACTATGCGGTAAAGCCGTTTCTTTCTTCCGCTATTTTATTCATATATGTAGAAGTTTCTTGTGTTATAATAGTTTTTATTTATCCGTTTGAAAAGTCAATACCGGTAGTTTAAACAGAACTGCGTAATTCTACATCTACAGAATCTTTGCAAAACTGTACTTATGAATTAGCAATTACCAGTGCATCCTTCAGACATTGCCTTGTTATTCTCATGAATCTCATTGGGAAATCCATTGAATGAACAGTGTTGTTTACGAAGTTATTTCTAAAATCAGGGATAAAGCCTTTTAGAGCCATTGCAAACATGTTGGTAAATGTAATCTTTAATGTATTAGTATCAATCTCCATACTTTCAAGTTTCATACATGCAGTTATTGCTACTGATATCTGATATGGATTTTTGGTCATATTTTGCATAATAGCCACCAACTTATTTTCCTTTCCGTATTTAGCCTTCTGATATTCACTACATACATAGTCTGTATCAAGCTCAACTCCACGAAAACCGTGCTCCAACAAGAACTTAGAGTATTCTCTAGAAACTTGTTCGTCATTAAACAGCTTTACATACGTTTCTGTTGTTATAATGTTTACCATTGGCAGTATTGAAGCGATGGCACTATCGTCAGTAACAAAATAGCACTTTTGATTCAAAAGTAATGACAACGAACTAAACAATTGATCTTTCAAAGGTGAGTTATAACCTTGTTGTAATAATCCTAAAGCATTATAAGCAATTACATCCGTGCAATTAGCATCTATCCATTCTACCAACTTTTTGATATGTTCCTTAGCATCGACATCTACATATTCGCTATACTTAACAAGATTACCTCTACCCATTGCCTCATAGAAATCTCCATCAGCAATATGAATTGCCGATTTATTAGCAAATCTGAGATATTCGTGCAGCAATTTAGTAATTGTCTTTTGACCTTTGATTTTATTACCTGTTTTTGCAGCAAACTCAGCAAATGTTATTATCGTTGGCAAATCCAGTACGAATTGTGTATCAGCAGGTATTTCCGTAATTTTACGTCTTTCATTAAAATACATGTTAACATGCACACGAAACGGAGTGAAAAGATACTTGTAGTAACTAGACAACATATTGTTGTCATCGACTAAATGATATAATCCCATCTCACCTCGTTCATATTTAGCATATGCTGTCTTTAGTATCTCCTCTGGAGTTTGAGTGTCTTTTGACATTTTGCGTATAACCATCTCAAGACTCTCCAAAGGATGTTCCTTGTCTATCTCAAAAGGAACAAGTCCGGGATTACTTCCGTCTTTAGCTTCACGCATTATGTCTCCTGCGAGTTTATAGTATTTATTATATATACCTATAATTTTCAGTTTTATAGGCTTGAAGCCTATCTCCGTATCAACCTCATCATCTTTCTTTGCTCCAAGCATTGCTTTTGAAATACTACTGCCATTGTCTGAAGCAAGGTAGAACAAGCGTTGTCCATCTTTATCGCAAAGCACATAGTTTCCTTCTTCTGCCACATCATACTCCATTCTAGCAATATTACTAATCATACCATTAAGAGTCTCATTGTAATAAAAGGTTTTGAGTCCATAGTCATCACTTGCTTTAGCTGCATTGTATAACAATTCTGCAGCGGTTTCACTATAACCATTCTCAGAAAAAGCCCTATATACCAATGTAACTAACTTTGGATCTGATATTTTCAAATTTAAAGCAATCTTCTCGTATTGCTTAATCGACTCTGGACATACATGACTTATCGTAAATATGAAATGGACAAAAATCTCTGCATTTTCAGGATATCTCTCATACAACATTGTTATTGCAGCAAGAGCATTATTATAGTCTCCAATTTGAGAATCGAGCTGATATTCCTTTTTTAACAAATGATCATCGCAATAGTTGCCTGCTTGTCGATTCTCTATAAGAATACGATATAACTCAGGTGATTTTTCTTGCATTTTTTCGAGCACAGATATAAATATATGTCGTTTTAGATCTGGCGTACCTTCGTCAACAATCGGTTTTAACATATCAAATGCCAATTCCGTGTCACCCACACAGGCAAGTAAGTTAGCTGCATATGCTTTCAACTCATCACAGAATTCAGCCAATCTTTTTTTGATTTGTTCTGTTATGACTTCTTTGCCAGAATTGAAATTAGCGAGTTGTATTAAGAGTTCCTTAACGGATTCCTTCTCAAAATCAACATTATCCAATTGTACTATTATCTTCTCTGCATTTTCCATTTGCATAGTATGAGCTAACAGCACAGCTATCTCGTCATTTACTTTTATCTCTACCTCCTTCATCCTACCGAGAACCCAAGCCAAATGCATTATGTTGTTGGTTTGAATAAATAACATAATAGCAACTCTAATAATATTAATATCGAGTTTCTTGCTTGTAGAAACTAAAGCGGTAAATGCCTCTTCATGTCTTCCTAATAGTACATAAACAGATACTTCCATCAAATTGAACACTAACTTCTGATTACCGAAATTTGTTCGGTCTATTGAGAGAAATGAATCCGCCCATGATTTATCTTGTGTGCAAACAAAGTTCCAATAACTATGTAAACAGGCTATCAGATAGAAGTTTCCTTTTATCTCAGTTTCTTCAAGTTTCTTCCAAAATAGGTTTACCGCTTTTCGTGCCGATTTTAAATTATCAATCTGAGAAGCATTAAATGAAAGAACAATAAAGTCTCCAGTTTCACACCTAATTTTTGATAGCAAGAATAACCACTGATAAATATTTGACATTTTTAATGATTCTGGAAGATCTATGTCTTCGCAATCAAATAAAAACGCACAATTTGCATCTTTTTTCACGACAAGACTTTCAAGCATTATTTGACGCACTTCCATGTCTCTTTTAATATTCTCTGGTATTACTGCGAATGCAGAAGCACTATTATTAGAACTTACTATATCAACAATTATTTTATATCTTTCGTCTCCTAATTCTTCAGAGAGTTTCCTTGCTGTTTCATAATCGCATTTTGCCAAACATCTTCGTACTTCCATCTGCATATAGTTAGGCACATCTGGACGAATGATATATGCTTCATGAAATAGCTCTATAGCCTTTGGGCTTTGCGAGAACAACAAAGTCAACCCTTTTATATATGCTATTTCAGACCTTAACTCCTGATTGTTTTCTATCACAGAAGCATATTGTAGTTCAATTTCTTCAATGACCCTTCTGACTGTAGTCAATTTGAGATCTTCAATCAATTCGGCAATACTCCCACGTAAAATAGCAATAAGTTTTTTCGCTTGATCAATTGTTTCGTCTTTTGTAAGGGCTTGCATTTGTGTTTGCAAGAATTCCATCATGTCATCTTGTTTCTTCAACATGTTTTCTTGTCTTTCCGCTATTATATTAATAGTCGTCAGAATATCGTTCTTCAGTGAGACTAACACATCATTGAGTTTACAGTTTGCGACATCTTGTTTGTGAGAGATTATGTAATTTGCACAAATCTCGTCATTTTGTATTTCTTTAATCCACAAATGAAGTAATTCTTTAATCTTAGGATTTATCCCTTTTGCTGGATTAGATAAAAAGACAGCTAAATCCGAATAGAAATTAAGAGACTCACTATGTAAATTATTACGTGTTTCCTGAGAAACCTCCCATTTTTTCAAAGCATTATTAAAGCATTTATTCATTCTTGCGTCCAAGTTCTTATTGCTTCTGATATCCTCTATCAAATTGGTTGCAATACCTGCTCCGACAGATACGGCAAAACTAATCATTATATCGTCTAATCCCATCATATTATTTAAATTTTCTTGTAAAGTCATTGAATTTTATATGTCGTACCATAGTTCTTGTATGGCCAATATCTGCTACAGCTGTCTCAGAATTGTATTATACTCAGATTCATTAGTGTCCCGTTAAAATCGGGACCAGTTAAATATTAATCAAATAACTCCGGAAAGAGGGGACAATCGAGTTCTTTGACATTATTGAAATCAGTCCTTTCGAAGAGAACTACGAGTGGTGTCTTATCCATAAGAGAAATGCTTAGAATCTGAAGAACCTCATAAGTCGATCGTTTAAGTTGCAAATCATGTTGTACGATAGCAACAAGGTTTCAATAGGCTATGGAAGGAAAACTCCCTACCTTTTCTTCATTATAGAATTTGACGAGTCTGAGTTCCTCCGGATACTTCTGGTATGAATTGTATTCAGTGAATTCAATCACAGCATCTGTCAATATATTCTTTGGCAACCTGCGCCTCCATTTACAGCATTTGTATTGCAGATTCTTCTTGGCTCGCACAACAAAGAACGATTCATGCTGATGTATTTTGAAAAGTTCCTTGAATGCATTGTATCCACGGTCAAATACATAGAAAGCCTCTGTGTCTATGGAGCATCTACATAAAGCTCTGTGCCATTCAATTTGCTCGATTCTTCGAACAAATTATCAACATCTAAATCTGTCTTCTTTTTATTCATAGCGTATTTTTTGACTTTTATTGTGTTTTTTTATCCACGAACGTCATATATTTCCCATTCTCTATCTTGCTGTAGGTGGCGTGTCAATTCAAGTGCAGCTTCAACTTACTATTGCGGTTTTTCGCTTGTTCACGAAGTTCTTTCAATCTATCAAAGATCAATATCTTGGGTTGTCGTTTTCTTAAAATTTTTCTACATATATAGACTAATTCCGCTCCCAAAAGAGAATCAAGAAATGGTAATTGCTTTGTTAATACTCCATTTTCCAAGCACACCTCATAAAGTCTTTCGTCAACAGCATTCTTATCATTTTGAGGAAGTTCGTCAAATACAAAAAACTCAGGGAGTTCAAAACCATGATATTGTTCAGATTTCAAGAAGAAATCCATTGCGTCTTTTGACTCGAGACTTAATACATTCTTTGTTTCGTTAGCCATAAACGTTGTTGTAATTTAATTTTCATTATACAGTTTCATCGCCGCCTTCGGCACATACGCCGTAGCCACCAAACACCCGTCGAACAACTCCACAACAACACGCTGTTGCCCGGCAATTCTTGCAACTCTGCCACGTATACCCTTGAATTCACCTTCGGTAACAACAACCATATCACCCAGTTTGAACTGAATGTTGTCTGATGTGACTGGAATTATGTGAGGATTCTTAATGGAGGTGAGGCGGATGAAGTTGTTCATGGCTTCATCTCGTATTTTGAGTGGTGGATTGCGGTCGGGATTGTCTTGACGATGGATGGTATGGTCGAAGTAGTAGCTGAATAAAGGTCTGCTTTCATTTGATGCAACTTTGTTATCGTGAAGCAAGGTTTCTACTTGCTCTGCTGTAGCATGAACAAAAAGGAATGATGGGAGAAGAGGCTTTGTTATGATTCGCTTCTTTCCTTGCTTCCTTACCTCTTTATAACGCATTGGAACATAACATTCAAATCCTTTAGTTTCTACAAATGCTTTTGCCTTGATAATACGTCCATATGAAACTCGCAGAACAAACCATTGCTTGCTTGCATCAAGCACATTCTCTACCGACACCCCACCTTTGTTCTTCGAGATGGAGGGCGTACAAGAGGTAAGTCCTGCACTTGGACACGATAAGCCAGTGTCGGTTGGCTGCCCATTATACAATGAAGCGTCTGCCTTTGGAGACAGGTTGGTAGTATCTTCCAATGTTGTTCAGAGGTTAGATTAAAACCAATAGACTTATTCTTGATAGAATTGTCATAATTTGACTACAAAGGTATGAAAACTAACCTACATAAAAAAGGAAAGTAAAAGATTTTCTTCTTCGAATGAAGAGGCATGCCAATATGCCCGAGCTACGGATGGAGTATATAGGGTGTACCCCCGGTGTCTGATTTATCTCTTGACAGAGTTGGGGCTGTCGAGTTTTACGTCCATTATTGTCTCGTAGAGCAGTTGTAGTTCTTCCTTTGTGAATTTCTCGGGCAGCAGTTGGCTGATGGGTCGGAAATGAAGTCTCTCGCGCAGCGCCGAAAGAGCAAGATGCAGCATGCGGTCATGGTCGAACGCCAGCTGCGGTATCTCGTCGATGCTGAACCACTGAGCCTTTGTAGCATCGTCGCCACCCTTTACTTTCTGAATCTTGCACAGGGCGTAGTAGGCTATTGTGATTACTCGTTCGCGAGGATCGCGGTCTGGATCAGTGAAGGCATGAAACTGCTCCATGTATCCAGCCGCCATTCCCGTTTCTTCCATCAGTTCACGCCTTGCACCTTGCTCGGCGCTTTCGTCCATATTCAGGAAGCCACCAGGAAACGCCCATCGTCCTTTATATGGTTCGTTTCCTCGTTCAATCAGCAGAACCTTAAGCTTTGCGCCGTCAAATCCGAAGATGACACAGTCGGTTGTCACAGCGGGGTGCGGATACTTATATGAATACATATTTTCTTCCATATCTTATCTTGTGTAAGTTTCATTTCACAAAGATATATATTATTTTTCGCCACGCCAAATATTCTAACGATAGGATTTATCTATTGATGTATAGCTGATATCTTTTATGTATCTATAATAAAAGCATTATCTTTGTAGCCGAAATCAAAACAACCAATAAAAACAACAAGGAGATAATAATATGGAAACAAGAAAAGACATAGCAGCTGAGAAGAAGCGTTGTGGTTCGCATAATTGCACACAGGCTGTGCTCTGCACCTATCACGACTTCGCCGGCATGGAAGAAGAAACCATCAAGAATGCTGGCAATGCCTTTGCTGCAGGTATGGGTAATATGGAGGGAACTTGCGGAGCCATCGTAGGCGCAGGCATCATACTCGGACTTGCCACCCAGGACAAGGCGAAGTCCGTCAAGGGCATGAGACAGATTATGGATAAATTCAAGCAGCGCAACGGTGCCACACAATGCAAATTGCTCAAAGGGGTGGGTACAGGAAAGGTGCTTCGCGAATGCCCTCTTTGCGTGGCTGACGCTTCTGAATTTCTGGAAGAAATCCTGGAAAAGGAAGGAATTTATGCCATCACAGATGATGAATGAAGGCGTCCGGAAATATGGGATAAGACTGTGAAGACAATGCGTGGCTAAAAAAAATACCTATTTTTTAGGATGCTTTGAATTTGGAACTTTTTCTTATGATTACTATTTTTGCACTCGGAATAAGAAACCGTATTTATGCGACACGATGTTGTGTTCATGCGGTTTTGAATATAGTTTTATAAAGTTAAAAGTATTATTGTATTATGATTATTGAAAAAGTTCATGCAAGAGAAATCCTGGATTCTCGTGGCAATCCTACAGTAGAGGTTGAGGTGTCATTAAAGTCTGGCGTTGTAGGCCGTGCGTCAGTTCCGTCTGGAGCCTCAACAGGTGAGAACGAGGCTTTGGAGCTTCGTGATGGCGACAAGAGCCGCTATTGTGGCAAGGGGGTATTAAAGGCCGTAGAGAATGTGAATAACGTAATTGCTCCGGCTTTGGTTGGATTCTCAGCCTTGGAGCAGCGAGCTATCGACCATAAGATGTTGGAGCTGGATGGTACCAAGACAAAATCAAACTTGGGTGCGAATGCCATTCTTGGCGTATCGCTTGCAGTGGCTCATGCTGCTGCCGAGTATCTCCGCATCCCGTTGTATCGCTACATCGGTGGCTGCAACACTTACACACTTCCCGTTCCTATGATGAACATCATCAATGGTGGTGCTCACTCTGATGCGCCGATTGCTTTCCAGGAGTTCATGATTCGTCCGGTGGGGGCTCCTACAGAGAAGGAGGCCATCCGTATGGGTGCCGAAGTGTTCCATGCCTTGGCAAAGCTCCTGAAGAGCCGCGGACTTTCCACAGCTGTCGGCGACGAGGGTGGTTTCGCCCCTGCACTCAACGGCATAGAGGATGCGCTTGAGAGCATCTGTCAGGCAATCAAGGATGCCGGTTATGAGCCGGGAAAGGATGTGAAGATTGCAATGGACTGCGCTGCCAGCGAGTTTGCTGTTCAGGAGAATGGTGAGTGGTATTACGATTATCGCCAGCTGAAGGATGGCAAGAAGAAGGATCCTAACGGCAAGAAACTCACAGCTGAAGAGCAAATAAAGTTCTTGGAAGAACTGATCACCAAATATCCTATCGATTCCATCGAGGACGGTCTTGACGAGAACGATTGGGACAACTGGGTGAAGCTTACAGCTGCCATCGGTGACCGTTGCCAGCTGGTTGGCGACGACCTCTTTGTTACGAACGTGAAGTTCCTGGAGAAGGGCATCAAGATGGGAGCGGCTAACTCTATCCTTATCAAGGTGAACCAGATTGGTTCGCTCACCGAGACGTTGGATGCTATAGAGATGGCTCATCGTCATGGTTACACAACCGTTACTTCACATCGTTCCGGTGAAACCGAGGATACCACAATCGCTGACATCGCTGTGGCAACCAACTCTGGTCAGATCAAGACAGGTTCTATGAGCCGTACCGACCGTATGGCAAAGTACAATCAGCTTATCCGCATCGAAGAGCAGTTGGGCGATAATGCATCCTACGGCTATCAGAAACTGAAATAAGAAACGAGGAAACAGTCTTTTTTTGAATAAATCACAATCGGATCAGATGGGCATTGACTGGTCGTGACGGCTTGTCAATGCCTTTGTTTTTTTATTTGCTCTTCGCTTAAGTCATTATTTATCTTAACCGTCTGCATAACGGCAAAGCAAGAATGCTTGGAAAACATTCTTGCCATGACAATATTTGCATTTCTAACGCTCAATACTGTGAGCTTGGCGCACGAGGAAATCTTTGGGGCGAAATTCTAGAGTTATGAGAGGTTTAGGCTATATTGCTTGTATTCAGTGAGTTAGGTGGTTGGTGGGTGGCGGACGTAAATCATGGGTGTGTAAAAGTGGCTGTTTTAGGGTGCAATAGTGGCACTATTGCATCCTAATAGTGCCACTATTGGTGTGTAAAAGTGGCTCTATTGGTGTGTAATAGTGGCACTATTGGAGGGTGGGGCTTGGATTTTGACTGTCCAAGGGGCTTTGCTGACGGCAAAAACGACCGAAAACGGCTTCTGAAATCTCTAGAATCGATTTTTATTTTGTAACAGGTTTTTACTTGTTTGTACGATATTTGCGTTGGTGGACGGCGTGCCGTCCGAATTTTGAATCTATATTGTCTTTTGTATTTGTATAATCCAAAAGAAAGATGTATCTTTGTTGTGAGGTTTGTATTTTAACTTTATAACAATAAAGAGCATGGCAAAACAGAAGTTACCTTTAGGTATACAAGACTTTGAGGAGCTGCGTAAGGGCAATTATCTTTACGTGGACAAGACCGATATGCTTTGGAAAATAGCCAATGGCGACAAGTATAACTTTTTGAGTCGTCCGCGACGCTTTGGCAAATCATTGCTTACCTCAGCCATGCAATGTTATTTCGAGGGAAAGAAAGAGCTGTTTGAAGGGCTCAAAATCATGGCATTGGAGAAAGAATGGGTGAAGCGTCCGGTTCTGCATTTCAGTATGAACCAAGGCGGTTCTAATGCCAAATCGCTATCGCATTATCTGGATGATACTTTGTCTAAATATGAAGATATATATGGCAGACGTCCTACTGAGGCCACGCTCAACAACCGACTTAATGGTATCATACAAAGGGCATACGAGCAGTCGGGTGTACAGATTGCCATCTTGGTGGACGAGTATGATGCACCTCTGCAACATTCCTTCCATACTCCTCATCATGACGAATGCCGTAGTCTGTATCGTGACTTCTTCACAGGACTCAAGGACTATGGCTATTGTATCAAGTGTGTGTTCCTCACAGGCATTACGAAGTTCACTCAAATCAGTCTGTTCAGTGTGCTTAACACGCTGACCAATATCAGTTTCTACAATGATTATGCTACTGTTTGCGGATTGACTAAGGATGAAATCGAGTCGTGTCTTGGCGAAGAGTTGCACGAACTTGCCAATAAGAAAGGCTGGAATATGGAAGACACCCTTTCAAGACTGAAGGATATGTATGACGGCTATCATTTCTCTGAAAGTCTGCAGGGTGTTTACAATCCTTTCAGCGTGCTGTGCGCCTTGAACGAACTGCGCTTGAAGTCGTTCTGGATAGCAAGCGGTGCCACCGAGATGCTGCCTAAGATACTGACCAAATTCGAACGTGACGTAGAGAAACTGGATGGTTCGCTCATTGATATGGACTATATTGAGACGTCGGATGTCAATACTACTAATCCGAAACTGTTTCTGTATCAGTCGGGCTATCTTACAATAAAGAATGTCATTGAGGATAGTTATGTGCTTGGATTTCCCAATCGTGAGGTGAAAAAGGCGCTTTTCGAACTGGTTCTTCCGATAATGTTGAAAAAAGATAAGGATAATAGGGGGTTGAAAGACTGGAATGAGGTTTAGTATTCAATTATCGGGGAAGTTATGTTGGTGTGACCAAAATTTGGTCGCACCTTTTTTTGTATCACTCTCGTCACTACCAAAGCCGAATGTTTGCATTGAATTTGTGAAAACGTTTGCACAATAAAAATGCTACATTTTGATGAAAATATGATGTAGGCTATGGATGTTATTCATATTTTTGCATCGTAAAAACTATGCGAGACCCTGATTGAGTCAAGGTACACAAAAACACAACTTATGATGATGCGAAACACATAAAACACTCATTCATAAGGCTGCTTTAGAAGATATATATACTTAAACCGAAATATAATTAATAGACATAAAAACCTAAATATGATAAAGCATATTTATATATTCGTGTTGGCAATGATGCTGCTGGCATCGTCTGGCGCGGCAAAGGCGCAGGACGTGGCTCTGAAGACCAATCTCTTAGGTTGGGCTACGACATCGCTTAACGCAGGTGTTGAGGTAGGCATCGCCGAGAAGCAGACAGCACAGCTGTTTGCCACGCTCAATCCTTGGGAGTTTTCCGGAGGCAAGAAGGTGCGCATCTGGAATGTGGAGCCGGAATACCGCTGGTGGACATGCCAGCGCTTCGGAGGCAGCTTCTTCGGAGTGCATGCTCTTGCCGGCGAATACAACGTCAAGAACGTGGACCTTCCGTTCGGCATCCTGCCCAAGACGAAGAGCGGACGACACTATGAAGGATGGTATATAGGTGCGGGTGTCACCTATGGCTATCAATGGCTGCTCTCGCGCCATTGGAACATGGAGGCGTCGTTGGGCATCGGTTATGCCTATAGCCCGTACAAGCTCTACGGACGTTGCGCCAGATGCCTGGAGAAGAACCATCGCAACTATGTCGGTCCGACAAAGGCCGCTCTCAGTATGATCTATATTTTCTAAACAGCATTATGAACACTAATTCGTTTACACGCATCATCATTTCATGCCTGATAGGGGCTGCTTCCTGCGGTTCCGCAATGGCACAGAAGCTTGCCTCTGGAGCTGTAGCCATAGACAGTCTGCATACGTATGTGGAGGGTAACAGGGTGGATGTGGCGTTCAGCCTCAATCTCAACAACCTGAAACTCAAGGCTGAACAGCAGCTCGTCTTCACTCCGATGCTTGCTGCCGACGGCGACACCATAGCTCTGTCACCTATCATTATCAATGGCAGGTCAAAGCAGATACGCATGGAGCGCAGCGGTGAATTGGCTTCTGGTGCTACGGGCAGCCAGCAGCCGCTGGTGGTTGTCAGAAAGAACGGCACACGTCAGAGCGTCAGCTACGCCCAGAGCGTAACACGCAAGCGTCCGTTCGAATCGGACTGTCTGAGTCTGCTTACCTCTCAGGACATCTGCGGATGCGGCGACAGGGAGAATCTCGACAATCTCCACCTTGCCACCATTGACAATATCGGCGTATGGATGCCGGCTCTTACGTTTGTGAAGCCTTTCGCTGAGGCTCGCAAGCAACGTGCCGAGAAGGGCGAGGCTTACCTCAGCTTCCGTGTAAACAAGACGGACATTGTGGTGGACCTCTTCGAGAACGCACGCGAACTGGCTAAGATAACTAACACCATCGACCTTGTGCGCAATGACAAGAATGTGGAAATCAACGGCATCAATATTCACGGTTATGCTTCGCCTGAAGGTCCTTATGCCAACAACGAGCGTCTGGCACGTGAGCGTGCTGCGGCTCTTAAGAATTATGTGGCGCAGCTTTATCCGATTGACGCCAAGCTCTTCAGCTCTGACTTTACGCCTGAGGACTGGGACGGTTTCCGCCGTAAGGTGCAGCAGTCGCAACTGGCTAATAAGGACGAAATCCTTAAGATTTCAGACTCGGGCCTTGCTCCCGACGACAAGGACAAGCGCATCCGCCAGCTTTATCCGCAGGACTATGCCGTGATAATGAAGGACATCTATCCTCGCTTGCGCCATAGCGACTATACCGTTACATATACCGTGCGCCCCTTCTCTGTGGAGGAAGCCAGGCAGATACTGAAGACTCGTCCGCAGCAGCTTTCGTTGCAGGAGATGTATCTTGTGGCGCAGACGATGGAGGCAGGTTCGCCGGAGTTTAATGAGGTGTTCGACATAGCCGTACGCATGTTCCCTGCCGACCCTACAGCCAATCTCAATGCTGCATGTGCCGAACTGCAGAGGGGCGACATCGCAGCGGCGGAGAAACATCTGGAGAAAGCCGGCAATTCGGCAGAGGCATTGAACGCACGAGGCGCTTTGGCTGTGCTGAAAAAGGACTATCAGTCAGCTCGCAGATTGTTCTTGGAGGCGGCTGCCGCAGGTTCGGAGGATGCCAAGGCAAATGCCGAACGCATCGCTAACACGAAATAAAGAAAAACTTAATAATAATTTTTCTCTCTTAATAGGGCAGGGTGCTGCGAAACACCCTTCCCAGCCCCTTTACGCTTTAAACTTAAACTAAAATAATTAATAATTTACAACTAAAATTTTTAACTATGGTAAACGTTAAGAATCTCTTCGGAATGGCTGTCATGGCTACAGCCTTGGTAGGTTGTTCAAGCAACGACAACCTCGCTCCTGATGGTAAAGACAATGTTGGCAAGGCAGGTACTGCCTATGCTTCATTTAAGATTAATCTGCCTACAACGAGCGGCACACGTGCTGCAGGTGATCCTCAAGGTACACCTGATTTTGAACATGGTACTGCTGCTGAGTATGAGGTTAAGAATGGTACCATCCTTATCTTTGATGCTACTACTGAAAAGTTTGTTACAAGTGCAGATCTTGGAACCATGAATCCTTGGACCGACGTAAAGAAAGATGGTGTTACAACATCGGCTATCGCTACTGTAAAGCTCTCGAATGTAAAGGTTGGTGGCAAATATAAGGCACTGGTGCTCCTCAACAATAATGTTGATGCTACTACCGAGAAGGTAAAATTGCCTACTGATGCCGAGACTTATGCAGCTTGGAGCAAGGATGCTTCAAAGGTAGATGCTGAAAAGTATGTCTCAACAGACGGCATCTTTATGGCAAATGCTCCGATGTATAGTACAACAACAGAGCCTACAACTCTGGTAAAGATTAATAATGTTTACGCTTCACCAGAGGAAGCACAGGCAAAGACTGCTACTGTGGTTTACGTAGAGCGTGGCTTGGCTAAGGTTACAATGAAAGACTTTACAGCAGGTGGTTACCCTATTGGTGATGGAACATACGCAGGTGCCAAAGTGGAAATAAAGAATTGGCAGCTCGACGTAACCAATAAGTCTACATTCCCGGTTCATCAGACTGCTGGTTTGAACTCTTGGAGTGAGATATGGAATACTCCTCGTTTCTATGATGGAACAAATGCTACCTTCAAGCGTGTATATTGGGGCGTAGATCCTAACTATGATAAAGCTACTTATCAGACTTTGGAAAACTGCAAGACTGCCTTCAACATGATTAAAAAAGAAAATGTTGTGGGCTTAGCAGGTGTTGCTAATCCTCAGTATTGCCTTGAGAATACCTTTGACCTTAACAACATGAAGCAGGGTCAGACCACACGTGTTGTGTTTAAGGCTGTCTTCACTCCTAAGGGCATTACTACAGGAGAGACATTCTACAAGATTGGCAACAATACCGCTATCTGGACAGAGGAAAGACTTAAGCAGCAGATTAGGACCGTTGCTCTTACAGCTATGGGTATTACAAATGCTGATGAGCAGGGCAAGTATGGCGTAGACCTTACAAAGGGCACAAACATTAGCGGTAAGGCTGGTCAGCATCTCGTTGAGGCAGCTAACATTACATACTCAGGCGATGCAGCTTCATCAAAGGTTACAGGTGAGGTCGTTAATACAATCAACGAAAAGCTTGGTTTGTCAGCTGAAGCCGGTATCTCTACATATCTCAATGGCGAGGCTTACTACATCGCCCGCATCAAGCACTTCAACGAGTTGACTCCTTGGACAGCAGGTCAGGCTTATGGTACAGACAATGCATCATTCCTCGGTCGTTACGGTGTGCTCCGCAATAACTGGTACGATCTTTCTGTAACCTCAGTAAGCGGTCTTGGTTATCCTGACGTTCCAGAGGTTAAGCCTGAGCTTCCTGATGATGAGAACGACCAGTACATCAACGTAGAGGTTAAGATTCTTGACTGGGCTAAGCGCAGCCAGAGCATCGACCTCTAAACTGTAAAGCATAAAAGTAGCGGAGGTCTCCGGCCTCCGCTACTATCTAAACATCAACATCTAAATTTATCTTAATTAATAACGGCAAACATTATGTTTCACGGACTGGTTAAATCTTTATGCTCATTACTCGCCTTTGCACCCTTGATAGCTTCTTGCTCGCTGATGCACGACGACCTTGAGCCATGCGACAATGGCGTTTACCTGCACTTCCGCTACGACTACAACACGCAGCGCGCCGACCTTTTCAACGACCATGTTGGAGGCGTTGTTGTCATGGTGTACGATAAGGACGGCAAGTATCTGTTCCGTCAGGACGCTTTCAATACCGACACCGACGCTCCTATCCGCCGCCATGACTTTGCCGTACATCTCAACTTGCAGCCTGGCGAATATCAGTTCCTCGCCATTGCAAAGCAGAAACGCTACGAGGATGCTTTGGCAACTCCGGGTGCCAAGTTCCGCATTCATGCCCCTAACGAAGGCGAAGACATGACTAAGTTCTGTGCCGTGTTAGACCGCAATGAGGCGGGTGACATAGACGAGGTGGACTGTTCGGCTCCGCTCGACACGCTGTGGATAGGCCGCTCGCAGCACCTTACAGCCGTGCGCGACATGGAAGCCACCCACGACACCATCTCTTTGGTGCGCGACACCAAGCAGCTCACCGTCTCGCTGCATCAGATTGACGCACCTGACAAAATCTCTGCCGACGATTTCGGCTATGAGGTAATAGCCGATAATGGCTACATCAATTACGACAACTCTTTGGCAAGCGACTCTAAGCTTCGCTATACGCCTTTCCATACATGGACTACCGAGTTCCGCGATGAGACCGGAAACGTTAAGGAACGTACCGCTCATGCAGGACTGATGCTCTCGCGTCTGGTTTATTTTCCACCAGAGCAGAACGACCGCAACGCCATGCTACATATATATAGTAAGGAGTCGGGCAAGACCATCGCCTTGATTAACCTGCCCGACATACTTCAGCAGGGACGCGATGCTTATGCCGCACAGAACTACGGCATACAGGAATATCTCGACCGCGAGTATGACTATCGCCTCGACTTCTTCCTCATCGGCACCGAATGGCAGTATATGAACCTTTCAGTAGGTGTGCTCGACTGGACAAAGCGCATACAACACATAAGCTTATAGTTTTCTCCCCTTCAACTATCAGCGACTTCTTAACTAAAATACATAGAAACCTAATAACAACATAAATAAATGAAACGACTTGCAGACATACTCCTTTCTGTTGCTGCCCTGTTGTTGCTGGCAGCATGCACTGATGATGCCGACGTATACAACACACCGGCACCGTCTGAGGGCAATCTGTGTGTCTATGTGCCAGTAACTACTCGTGGTGACGGTGACGTTACGAGCAGTCTCGACCCAAGCAACCCTACATACAATGCTTCAGTAGACGAGTGCAAGATCAACGACCTGCATCTTTATGCCTTCCCCGTAGGTGTCAACGGAACATTCCTTTCGCAGGAACTTCCATCGCCTGAGGCAAGCAATATGCTCAATGAGAAAGTTGCTTCTTATAAGTTGCAGATCAAGCCCGGCACCTATCGTGTGTACGTAGTTGCCAACATGAACGATGTTCTCGATGTCAATAGCATAACAACCGAAGACGATTTGAAGAAAGTGGTGTTGGGTTACACCCCGGTGTCAAAGCCAGGCATGCCCGTAGCCAATAACATCCCGATGATATACGAGCCTGACACAAAGGCCGACGGCTCTACTGTCGACGGAACAATTACCATAAAGAATACGGACACGACTCCTAAGACCGTGATGGCTAATCTAAAATTCACCTGTGTAAAGGTGTGTCTTAACCTTATATACAATCCCGAAGACCCGGACATGAATTCGGCGTTGAAGTCTAACGGATTGCAGATTACCGATATTATGGGCAAGCGACTCTCGCCACAGACCAGTCTGTTGTGGGACACTAACCCCAATGTAAGCGACGACTATGCCAAGGGCTTCGAGCCGAAATTGTACGATGCTACGGCATCTACGGGCAGTGGCTCTTACTATACTTCGTGGACAGAAACCCCAGCCAATGCCAATGTCAACAACGAGGACATCATCAAAGTGAAAGGTGAGGGCGTAGCTGCACCTGCAACCCCAAAGGAGAAGTGGCTCTTCCGTGCCACATATTATCTGCCTGAGCGCTACGTGGCTAAGGCTTCGCAGCAGTCGGCATTGAAGGTAGGTGGTGCTGTAGGTGGTTCTGCTATCGCTAACAGCTACAACATCAACCTTGG
>ERZ1026858.372-NODE-372-length-24742-cov-112.237331_pt1 | contig 24742 bp, 20 predicted proteins | sample MGYA00380159_ERZ1026858 | MGnify/ENA primary metagenome ERZ1026858 (study PRJEB33269, sample SAMEA4719795) | human gut metagenome | biome: human-associated habitat; feature: organic feature; material: feces | place: Cameroon | collected 2013-10 ...
TAAGACGATTACTCATGCCCATAGGGGTACTTCTATGGGTGCTGAGTAGTTACGAAAATGCATATTCATGCTAAATTTCGTTAACCGTATTCATTTTTATTATTATAGTTCATATTCTTTCTCGTATTTAGCAGGTTTTCTACTGAGATAGATGTTGCTGTTGCTTGTATCAAAACCTGAAGGTCTTTGGAAGAGCTGCAGTCCAAACCATGGTAACGACTCTACGACTTGCTCTATTATCTTAGATTGTTCCCACTCGAATGCTGCGAGCCTCGACTCTGTGATGAAGACATACAACTGAAGAGGCATACCCTCATGAACCTGTTCTTGCCACCTTACTACGAGTCGAGGATAATGAGATACCTTTGTATTGCAGAGTAGCATCTGATAGACGTATTCCCTAAAAGCTGTCATATTTGACTTACCTACATATATATCATGTAACACGAAAGGTTGAAGTGCTGCACTGGCATGTTTCTTGATTTGTATGGTCTCACTCTCTGTCAAAGGATGAAACCAACCGGTATCAATCACAAATGTTTTCATCATCTGACGACCATGTGTCTTGCCCTCCATCATATCTTGACAATTCTTGAAATGTTCTGCATGAAGTATATAGGTGGGAAAGGACGATGTCGTAGTATCCCAATTCTCCACAGTAACGGTTGTCAAGGAAATACGCTTGACCATGCCATCGATTTGATGACGGGGGACTAATATCCAGTCGCCTATCTTTAACAGACCATTCAATCTTAAATAGAAGAAGGCTGCCACGCTTTTGATTGTATCTTGAAATACCCATGCCAAGACAAGTCCTGCACCTCCGAGTAATACAGAGTCTACTGAATCTTTCTTGGGATCTATCATCTTGACGAAAAAGACTATACATAAGCCAATAGATACAAGAAAAAGTATTTGACTCCAAGTGATTCTTGACTCTTGTTTTCTAAGGCAAAATATAGGTGTCAAATAATGAACAATCAGTCCAATGAACACACAGACGAGTGATGAAAAAATAAATGTTATATGCTTTAAGGGAATAGCTCCAAAAGTATCAACTTTTGTTATTCTCTCAGCAAAGACATTCAACCAATCTATATCCCAAACATGATACCTTATTCCTAATATTGCTATTATAACAACGAAATTTAGAGATAAAGTTATAAACACCCACTTGTTACCCTTGTGGATAGATGCCCCAAGATACTGCCAATGGCATTTGTCGCTAGTCAACCATTTCTTATGTATTTCCATAAACGTACTCTATCACTTGTTTTTAGACTACAATTTTTTTTCTTTATCTCAAATCCCAACTTCTTCACCAACTTCAGCGTCTGCATCGCCATTTCTCTGTCATACAGTTTCTCGCTCTCTGGTAGATTGCAGTAAGGCACCATGTCGGGAGTTTCTTTCTTTTGGTCGTTACGCTCAGGACCGTATGTCCAGCCTTGATCAGTACGAGCTTTTGCCCATATCTCGTGAGCGTTCTCAGCAATAGCCTCTTGTAGTTCGGTGAGGTCGTCATCGAGGGCTACATCATCAAGCTTGATGGGGTATGGCTCATATACGAAGCGGTCGGTGGTGTTCACAACTACGAGGTAATAGTTGGATAGTGACCAAGCCTTAACGAATGACGAAAGGGGATAGGTGGTTAGTTCCTCTTCGGTATAAGGGTTGAAGAGGGTTATTTCATCTAACTCTATGGAAATGGAACTGATAGCTACGGCATGGTTGGGCTGTGTGGTGTCTTCTGCCATGTCATGAAGTAATTGAGTGTTGTCAATTACGGCTATCAATTGGTTGCCATTGGCTAAAAGGCGAGCAATGTCTTCGGTTGTGGAGTCGTAACGACGGCTGACAGACAGATTGTTCTTCTCCAAGAGTCTGCCTATATTATATAGTGGCATACCCTTGTCCTTCAACCAGCAGTTGCGGTAGGCTTCGTCAAGGAGCGTTTTGTGGGTCGTCTCTATGCCAAACTGATGGAGGATGAACTCTTCACACTCTATGTCGCAAAGATAGTTTTCCTTCTGCTTGGCTGCCATGGCTGTCATTGGGACAGGTTTTGTTATGGCAGGTTTCAATGATGCCATATCTTCATCCACTTCACTTGCAATGCAAATGATTTCCTGTAAATCCTTGTCCTGTTCCGCAGCTTTCAACACACGCATAGTGTCTTCTGCCGACGTGTTGCCGTCCAAGAAGGCAGACAACAGTTCATCTGATATAATAATATGCTTATCGTTCATAATGCTTTTTGTCTTTAAATGCAACTTCCATGAGAGCCAGTATCGCTCTGCGTTTAATATTATAAAGATTGCCCACGGTCACGCATAGCTGCCGTGCTACCTCTTCCGGAGTTCTGCCATCTATCATCAGCAGTCGGATGACCAAGGCGTAGCGTTGGTTCTTCATCTGCCTTAATAGAGTCTCCATATCCATTCGTGCTTGTGAACTTTCCACCAAAGAATGTTCACGATGACTATCATTAAGAGGTTCTTGGCTCTCGTCATCTATCACCATCGCCTTGTTTTTCAACAACAGACAATGTCTTATGGCAATGGTCTTGAGCCATTGGTAGAGTGTACTTTCAAACTTAAACGTGCGCAATTTCTTTGCATCATTCTCCATAAGGAGTATGTATATCTCGCTGATTATCTCGTCGTAATCAACCATCTGAGTCCCAAATACTCGCCTTATGACACTAAGGAACAATGGGCGGCAATCTTTTAAAAAAAATTGAGCTGTCACCTTAGGGTCGTGGGCTATTAAGGCATCTATGATTTCTTTATCAGGCATATGTTCTGTTACATTTTTAATTTTTCCAAGAAGAACTGATTATTGTTGCCTTCAAAAGAGGTATCAATTCATCATTCATTTTTGTTAAATCGCTCCTTTTTTGAAGTTGATATATACATATATCTAAATTCTTTTTTAATAGATTTATTCTTTCGTCTTTTTCGTTTGAATTAAATGAGAAAGCATTTCTGCTGTCAGCAGGTATCGCTTTATAACAGTAATCTATTAGGCTGTTCACATAATCAACATTTTGTTCCGCTTCCAAATCCTTTGTGGAAAAGGCTATATAGGCAAGGACTAAAGGTTTAATGACAAAATACTTCAGATACGCCTCCCCGAACTCTTTGTTTTGCACCATATCTTTTCTTTCTACATTGCTCAAATACCATGTCATATACTTATTTCCTTCCTTACCTGCATTTTCCTTGTATGATTTCAATGAGTTCCATTTGTTTATGTGCTCAACAAATTCATTAGTTTCTTTGAATTTATACTTTGGTGTGGAATGTGGCCATATTAGATATGCTGATATGCATAGTACTGCTATTATAACGATAAAGATTACGATTTTTCGCAAATATGAGTAAGTTGGTTTGTGAAGAAATCGTTTCTTTAGTTCTCGATAAAAATCATTAAAATAGTATCGATTGTATTCTGGAGCATTTTTTTTTGTAACTCCCGATATGTCACCAGGTAGTCCGTCAGGAAATTCTTTAACGCCAGATAAGAAAATAGGAATTATGTTCTTTCCCTTTTCTAGTGCATAGGCAAGTTCGCATCTCAACCAATCTTTCTCACGTGGAATTTTATCAATAATTGTCCTGTCGAAAGCATGTTGATCTACAATCAAAATAAAGTCACGACAATGTTCGATTCGATCATATAACTGTGTATCGAAATCTCCACTTCTTAAAGTGTCAATGTCGAAACTGACTCGGTAACCATCTCGTGTTAATAAATCTGACAAGTATTTAGCTGTATCATATCCACCTTCACGTCGATAGCTAATAAAAATATCGTATTTTCTCATTTCTATTTCAATTGTACTTTATAGTTCTTCTCCACACTCCGAGCAAAACCTCTGCCCTTCTTTCACTTCACTTCCACATTTCGGACATTTCTTTGCATTCTTTGCTCTATCAATGCTTCCGTCCTCTTTGGCTTGATTGTAGGATGCTTTTCCTTCTTTCACCATCTCCTTGATATTCGACTCTTTAATGATGTTACGAATGATGTGCTTGGTATCATCTGATTCTGAAACCTTAAGCGTACCGTCGGGTTGCATCAGTTTTGTGATAAGTTTCAGATAGATGATAGCGGAAACATAAACGATGGTATAACCAAGCCCTGCATTTAAGGCAATGGCCGCAGCTTGTCCAAAAACAGGAACAATAGAGAGAATAGAAGAACCAATGAGTACGGCAATAAAGGCACCAGCACTTGTAACTAAGTTTGTTACAACAGCAGAACCAATGAATTTTGCCGTGTTCTCCGACATGGAGATGTCCAGTGTCTTGTTAATCTTGACGTATGTTGCCCATACAAATCCTGCTTGTGTCAGGGCTGCAGCAACTCCCGCAAATCCAGGTGCAATACCAGCTACGCCACTTGCTATGGCGGCTGCTATGGCATAGCCGCTAATAGTCTCGCTGATACAGGCAATCTTAGTTCCGTCGAGAGTGCCTTGCATAGCCTTGTCAAGTTCCTGACAGGCTTTGGCTAAAAATGGAGCTATATTCATAATATGTTTTTTCTTGAGTTTATAGTTTATGTCCGCAATGCTGGCAGAACTTCCAGGAAGAGTCTATTGCATTGTGACAATTAGGGCAAGTTGGATTGGTGCGAATAAGGTTTCGATATTCATCACTCTCCGTCCACTTTAGCATTTCACGTACACGTACAGAAGTGAATGGGTGGTCTTGGTCCAGTACGGCGTAGGTTTGCAGCGTCTTATTCCATAGACCGTTTTTACAGAAAGCATCATAAAGATCTGCTTGTCCTGCAAGTTCCTCCAAGTTGAGTTCTGAAGTGATAGACTTCGGACCACCTGCCAGACGTGCCAACATAGATGCCGTGGCCTTTGGTCCAACTATGTAGGCAGCAGCACGATCGCAACTAAGTTCACTTTTCCGTTGCCAATACATCAATGCATAGTGAATAGGTACCGCTAACTTTGCTAAAGTCTCAAACATCCCTGACGCATTGGCTATAATCTGTGCCAATGTATGATAAAGCATATGACGACATGCGATATGCCCACATTCATGTGCCACGACACCAATTAGTTCATCCTCCGACATCATGTCAACCAAAGCTGATGTGATGGTGATGGCTGTCTGTGTATCACCAAAGGCATAAGCATTTGGGGCAGGATTCATTTCTAAATAAAAATCAGGTTCTTTTATCTCCAATCTTTCACAGATTGGAGGAAGAGTATTGTAGAGTCTTGGTAATTGAGTCGGTGACAGTTTTACCTTTGAAGCCATATTCAGACCTGTCTGCAATTGTTCTGCTCCTATATCCATCACTTTCTTTACGATAGTTGAAAGGATTGGGATAGATTTTAAAGCATTCAAAGCTGCAGCATCTTCAGGATGTATAAATTCTGTATATTGCATAGCTTAATTCTGTTATCTTGTAAAAGTATCAATGCTTTGTATAAAATCAGTTGGAATGTATGCTGTTGCAACATTACAGACTCCATCAAGTACGACAAATACACGTTGCTGACCAGCTGCTCTTCCAACTCTTCCAACAACACCTGTAAACGGACCTTCGATTATTCGAACCAAGTCATTTTTTTTTAAATGGCAACGCTTTGGAGGCAATACCATGATGTGCTCGCTGTTTACACTTGTCAGTTTGATGAAATTTGTCATTTCATTATCAGGAATGATAACAGGTGGATTTTTGCCCGTTTCCGGTTCTACAGGCTTGGTCTTATCGGTATAATATTTAATCCAAGAAGCCGTAAGAGCAGGTTTCTTTACGAACTCATGTGTTTTCTCACGAGTCATATAGGCAAAGATAATATTAGGAAGCAGAGGCTCTTTAATCAGCTTCCGATTCCCATTTACTATTTTAACGACATAGTGCATTGGCAAATATGTCTCAACATTCTTCGCTTGAAGATAGCTGAGAGCTTTCTCTGTTCTACCATAAGTGGCACGTAGAACAAACCATTGCTTCTTTTCTTTAGGCACACAATTCGAGGACACCCCTGTTTGGGAGTCCTTGGTCTCCTGACCTTGAACTTCGGGGGAGGTACTGAAGGTAAGTCCAGCACTGGAGGGATTGTTACCGCCTCTTCGGGTGTCTGCATTAAGCAATGCGTCCATTCTTAGATTCTACGTTTTTAATGTAGAAGATAGAATTTAAAGTGTTGCCATCTGTTATTGAAGGCAATACTTTGTACAAAATATCTATTGATTATGTCATTGCTTTAGAGGTTATCTTGTGCTTCAAACAATAATCAGATCATTTTGCTTATTTAATACAAAAGTATATAAATAAATTGAAATAATAGCAAGAAAAGTTGAAAAAGCTTATATTTTTATATAAATTTAATATAGTTTAGACTAAAAAGCTTGTGTAAATCGAATATTTTGTGTATACAAAGGCGATTTCTATAATTTGAATTACATGTTTTATGGCCGTTCGCCTATATAATAAAAGGTAACTATCCGAGATCGAGCACCACGGACGAACAGGTGAAGCAACTCTTCAAGGAAGCCTCAGCCCAGATTTGCCGATATGCCGACAGCGACATCGTAAGGGAATCTATCAAAACCACCAAGCTGCACAAGCTCGTAGTGATTTATAGAGGAACCGAAATGGTGGCTTGCGAAGAAGCAGAGGAATAAAACATAACGCAAGTAGGGGGAAATGCGAAATCATTTCCCCCTACTCTCGTCTAAAACAGAAAACCATGCAATAGCCATCTACTTCTCCTCTTTCAGCAGTTTTATCTGCTCTGCCGATACCCCCGTCATTTCCATCACCATCGCTTCATCCATACCCTTTGACAGCATCTTCCTGGCAATCTCTAAGCTTCGCTGGGTCATGCCTTTCTGATATCGGTCATCCAGAAGAGTTCTTTCAACACTTACAGAATCCCAGAACTTGTCGTAGGCTCTGAGTTCGGCATCTGTAAAGCCGGAAATCTCCAGTTCCTCTACTGTTGGCAGATACTGCTGTTGTTGTATCAACTCATCTTCGTTGAGTGACTGAAGGGCGTTCAGAAGACTGATCAGTCTTGCAGGATGATTGCCGAATATCTTCTTGAACGTAAGGTCTGCCTTAGGGTCTAAGTACTTCATAACCATCTGTTTTAAAATTCCATACGGCAAAGTTACGACTTTATTTTCAAACTAGCAAGCTTTTGAAGGTATTTTTCCTCCCTTTTCCTTGCCAACATCAAATTAACACCCCTTCACCAGCCAGTCAAGTACATATATCTGCCTGATTCCATCATGCAGCACTTCAGGGTCATTGTCCATCGTAAGGAGATATTTTGGATAATGATCCTGAATGGCTTGCAGGGGAGCCAGTTCACGATTCATCGTATTCTCATCCCTCACACTCAGCGACACCTGGTAATACTCCTTGTACTCACCTTTTATCACTACAAAATCTATTTCGGCATCACCCACTTTACCCACATAGATTTCTCCGCCACGACGAGCCAACTCCAGATAAACTACATTCTCCAGGATATGTCCCAAATCGCCACCTTTGGTACCATTGATTACGTTGCGCAAACCGATATCAGCCAGATAAAGTTTCTGACCTGTCTTCAACAGCTGCTTTCCTTTGGTGTCAAATCGGGAGACGGAATAGAAGATATAGCTATCTATCAATGCTGAAACATAATTCTCTACTGTATGCGAGGTAATCTTGCGCCCCAGGGAAGTCATCGTATCACTGATACGCTTGATAACCGAGATGTTGCCGATATTATCCGCCAGGAAACGAACCACACTCTGCAACATCATCACATCCGTAATCTTCCTCCGGCTCACCACATCTTTCAACACAATGGTATTGTACAACCCCAAAAGGTATTCACGCACCATCTCACGGTCGTGGTTAATCTGCAATATATATGGGAAAGAGCCGTCCTCAATGTACCGGCGATATGCCCTTTCCAGATTCATATCATCAGACTGCGCCGTCAGATATTCCTTGAAGGAAAACGGGAACAGTTTGATTTCCACATATCTGCCAGTTAACAATGTTGCAATTTCACCAGAAAGAAGATAGGCATTAGAACCCGTTACGTAGATATCTACGTCATCCAGCAAGAACAAACTGTCTATCACTTTCTGGAAGTTATCCACCATCTGGATTTCATCAAAGAAAAGATAGTTCATCCTGCCTTTCACCAGATGTTTCTTGACATAAGCATACAGCACCTTATAATCAAGGTATTGTTCATTATCCAAATCCTCGAAATTGAGCTCCAGCACCTGATTATCAGACACACCTTCAGCAAGAAGTTTCTCCCGAAACATCCTCAACAAAGAAGATTTGCCGCATCGTCTGATGCCAGTAACCACCTTTATCACTTTCTTGTCTCTCCATTTTTCCAGAAGAGCCATGTATTCCTTGCGCTCTATCATATTTCCAATCGTATATTAATTAGCCAATAAAAAAAATGCATTGCACTGCAAATTTACGAAACTTTTCTTAGAAATTTGCAGCGCAATGCAAATTTCTTTCATTTTTAGGCATTTTTTGCAGTGCGCTGCATTTTTCTCGATTTCTACGAAAATTTTCGTAACGAAGAATTTCGATGTTTGCTATATATTCTATGATTGCGGTGCATTAAACTGCATGGTGATTCACAATGAAGGGTCTATATGCCACGATGAACAGGTGGCATATAGACCCTTTATTATTATGGTGATATTTGTAATCTACATTTCCGTTATTATATTTTTTACAAACTGCTCAGTTTCTTAATGATTTCCAAAGGTAGCTGGGTTGCTTTGGAAACCTCTTCGGCAGAAAGTCCCATTGCCAGCAAACGTTGTGCTGTTTCTGTGTTGGCCTCATGTTTGCCTTCTTCCTTACCTTTCTGGTAACTGTCATCCATGAGGGTTCTTTCAACGCTTACGGAATCCCAGAACTTATCATAGGCTCTGAGTTCGGTTGACAATCCGCCGGGACGCCTGGCGGGAAACTAAGACTAAAGATTAAGCAACTCCCTCAAATCAACCTGAAATTCATTCTTCCTATCAGGAACGGCAACATAATGGATAGTAATATCCGGCAATGCTAGCGGAGCATAGAAATTATTGGCGATAGAAGAAGGTATCAGTTTGTGCTTCTTCGCACACAAATATCTAGAGAAGCTGGCATCACGACTTGTCAGTTTGCTTGCATAAACCAACTGGTTATCTGTTGGCTCATAGGATACAATTACACCATGATACTCCCAATCAGGCAGAGTTTGCAGAACGCCCAATTGAGCTTTCAAGCGCAACAAAGTCCCAACAATCTGCTCCTTAGCATGACTAATCTGAGTTACACCAAAGGAACTTTTCAGCTCGCAAATGAACAAACATTTTCTTCCATCAACCTCTGAAAAGAAAACTCCATCACTATTGAGAAGCATCGGATCCTTGCAACCAGCCTTACTATAGAAAGATACCGAATCGGCAGCCAGTTCTCGCGGAAAAGCATATCCATCTCCTCCGGAAACAACCAGTCGTCTAAAGTCCAATTCTGACTTGGGAGCAGTTTCAACTATCTCGCACTCATCTTTGAAATACGAGGTAGCATAAGCGGGATAAAGTTTGCCAAACTCTTCTATCGTTAAATCCATACTACTCACCTTTTTTATAGATTAGATACTATGCCAAGCAATTCAGCTATCTCCGTGATATCAGCAGACAACTCCATTTGGTCTTTCACGGTCTGCTCGAATGAACTGAAAGGTAATCCATTTGTCAAATCTTGTTTCTCGACAACAACCTTGCCATCTTGACGCTTAAAGAAATAAGCACCCACCTGGTTCTCTGTAAGATACAGATTCTTATTATATTGGTGGGCTTCACAGAATTGCTCAAATGATGATTCAGAAACATTCTTGATTTTACCTAAAAGCAGCAACTGATTCATTCGTCCCAACATATAATCGCTATGTGTGGTCATTTGAATAAGCATACCCTTATTGCAACATCTAGCCAGCATATCCATTACCAAGAATTGCTTCTTAGGATGTACATGAGCCTCAGGTTCCTCAAACAACAAGCTGTTATATAGACGATTCTTGCCATTTTGAAGCATCAACAAGAACGGCATCAGCTCTTTAACGGATGAAGCCGCAGCGCTTACCGGTATAGCATCACCAGACTCAAACTGCAAAAACACACTACCATTCTCCAAAACGATTTTACCATCTACCAACTTAGCTATATAGTTAGCATAGAATTGATTATCGGCAATGGCAACACGAGAAGGAGTTTTGAGATCATCCAACTGTTTCAAGAAGTCACGATACATTCCTATAGGAGAAGAAGTATTAGCACCCATAAATGCTGCCCTTGCCGGAGGAAGTATCAATGGATGAATCTTCCCTATACCACCTAAAAACAAGGAGGCAAGATAAAATGCAAGAGCATAACTCATCATAAAACCGTTATCTACATCTCCAGGAAAGACAACAACCTCATCATTGATACTACATCTTGAAAAACCGGAAGCATCTTTATCATGCAATCGCTTCAATAATATTTTCTCTTCATCATCCACCTCATCAAACACATAATTTACCTCACAATCAAAATTGGTATTGCCCAACAAATATCCTAAGAATGCACTTGTATTATTATTCAGCCAAACTCTATAATCCTTAATTTTTAGGGCAAGTTCATCCTTTTGGCTTCCGTTTGACTTCATGCTGACAAATTCAGATAGTCTCTCAGAAGTCATGGCAGTAAGTAGATTATACCACAACAATGCCGTATAACTCTTACCAAGCCCAGATTCACCTGTATAAACCAGGAATGGCTTAAACTCTATCTCAGAATTCTGGATAGGTCCCAACTTATCTATAATCACTCGGATATTCATATTGCAACGTTTTATGAGTTTTAATCGCCGCCAAAGTTACGACTTTATTTTCAAACTAGCAAGCTTTTGAAGGTATTTTTCCTCCCTTTTCCTTGCCAATCTCAAAAAAACAATGTATCTTTGCAGCGGAATCAATTAAAATAGGAGGATAAAGCTATGGAGATAAGAGAAAGAAGAAAGCGAATCTATCGCAAACGCATACACCAGCCAATGCAAGTTCTACCGTCCTATATCGGAATTAGACAATGATGGCGGCTATGCCGACATCTTCCTCTTGCCTCTCTGCGATATCTACAAAAGCATGGAAGATTCTTACATCGTAGAATTGAAATACTGCAAATCGAGCACCACAGACGAACAGGTGAAGCAACTCTTCAAGGAAGCCTCAGCCCAGATTTGCCGATATGCCGACAGCGACATCGTAAGGGAATCTATCAAAACCACCAAGCTGCACAAGCTCGTGGTGATTTATAGAGGAGCCGAAATGGTGGCTTGCGAAGAAGCGGAGGAATAAAAAAAGTTTTCAACCCATCTATCACCCATCACGATTTGCCGTCAAAATCCACCTTAACATATTCATATACAGATACTTTAATAGCGTGACAGACACTCCTGAAAACGGGAATATCCATCACGCTATCACTCACGATTTGACTCCATCCCTCACGATTTTCGCACCACAAGATATCGCATGCCGTCATTGAAACGCTTGCGATGGATGGATGGCATCTGCGAAAGCTTGCGACCAAAGGTGATGAGATTGCTCAACTTCACCGATGAACCGATGTGACTCTTCAACTCCTGGAATATCTCGGCTGCAGTGAGATATTCGCCCTGCTTGACATCATCGGCCAGGTCGAAATAGAGGTTGAAATACTGGTCTATCGGAGAAATCACCTCAAACTTTCGGTTGCTCGCCATAATCATTTTGGTCTGCTCTGCATCAAAATAGGTTTTCTCACCTGCCTGCAATGCCGAGAGGGCCTGTGCATAGAGTTGTTCATAATTCGGAAGCTGACTTACATCGATAGGACCCGTCAGTTCCACACCCAGGAATCGGCGATTGCCGGATGGATCGGAGAGGATATCCTCCATGTTGCTCGTGGCTATGAAGGATGCCATTCTCGGAAACTCCTGCACATGACTGCCATACGGCGGTTTCATCTTCACACTCGGCAACTGGATGATGTTTTTCAGAAATCCCTGCTGCACCTGAGGAGATATCTGATTGAACTCATCCAGGTTGATAACCAGCGCCTGACACATCGCCTGCAACACCTGCCGTTTTTCTGACAACACCAGATTATCATTATACCCCCACTGCAACTCCGGCGGAACCAATGATCTGCAGAAAGTACTCTTGTTGTAACCCTGCTTGGATATGAGAAGCGGTGCCACCGAGTTGCCATATTTGCGATGACTATAGGTACGCCACTGGTCAACCATCGCCAGGAACCAGGTGTAGAACCAATCCTCCCAATGAGGATTATCGGTAGGCACCGTACGAGCCAAGGCACGGATATGATCCTTGCCATCCCACTTCCCCATGCACTTAAAAAGGAAGTTTTCCACAGGATTATAGGTGGAAAGAAGATCCGACTCCAGATAATTGCGTACATCCTTGATACTCACACGGATATTGGCGAGTTGCACTTCCAGCGTCATGCGCTTTTGCACACGGGCATCCACGGGTTGAAATCCCCAATAATCTTTATCTTTCGGTCGGTATTCCGTGAATTTCATCACTGAGTTATAACGGAAATCATACTTTTTACACAGAAATCCAATCATACTCATGATGTTATCACTCAACTCCTTACTATCTTTATCCACATGCTCTGAAGAGTTATCCACATCTACCTCGTTCATGTTATCCACAGATTTTTCAATGGTGTGGATAACTTCATTCAGCATCAGCGGCAACGCATCCTCACGATAATAAGGCAAGGCATCTCTTGTCAACAGGAAATCGGAATAGATAGAAGGCTCGGGCATCTGCATCGTTGCCTTTACCAACATCTGATAAAGTGGTGCAAAGGTATGAAAAGCCTGCTTATATATTCTATCTGCCTCAGCATCCTCGTTGGGTAAGGTTCCCTTGGACAAGGCATACTTCACCAAGACATAGAGACTGATGCCGTCGGCTCCCATAAAGGCAGCCAGGGTAGATGGAAGGCTTGCCACACTCTGCTTGGCAACCGCCACGCCTCCTTCTTCTTTTATATTAACAAACGTAAGCAGAAGAATGCCGTTGTTCTGCTTCATCTTCAGGAGTCCATTCTCCGATTTCTGAAACTCAGCAGCAGGGTGAACATGCATCCAGGTTGGCATATCCTTATAGCCATCGTAACCATTGGTGAGCCAAGGAACATATTCTCGAAAGTTCTCCACGGTATTCTTTGCATCATCATTTACTATGCGCTCCAGAAAGCGCTCCAGGCTCTTGGTGCTGACCAAAAGCTGATTCTTCTTATTTCTATGTGTAATGGTAAATTTCATCATCTATCATTTAAAGTTTTTTCTAAACTGTTTCAACTGTTTCAGACGTTGAAACTCTTTGTTCCATGCCATGAAACTTTTCGTTCCACTAGTTGACTCACTTTGTGCCAACGCGTGGAACAAAATCAGATTACTCGTAGGTGAATCCGATTTCTTCGGCATAATGGTCGTAGGTAGGTTCCCCATAGCCATAGCTGGCAAAGAGGTTCTTCACCTGCTCCTGCTGCTCTGGCGTGAGATGCTTCTCGCCTCGGTGGACACGATAATAGGTGGTACGGTTGCCCACGATATCCATTACCCGGAACTTGATGGTCTGCACATCACTATGCTTCACCTGGTCGTAGAGGTGAGTGAAACCCCATGTAGCCTTAAACTGGCGCACACGCATAAAGTTGGTGCAAGGTCCGTGGAGGTTTGCATCGGGATAAACAGCATTGCCGGAAGTAACATCGGCGGGCTTGAACTTTGCCGTAATGAATCGGATGCACTCAGCAGCGCGAGGACATTCGGCATTGAAACAGTACATCCAGTGGTAGTCCACCAGACTGTTGATGAACTTTGGATCATTAAGATTTAACTTCATTAAAAATAAATTTTTAAGTTGATTAAAAGGTTTCGCAGTGGTAATTAGCCATTGTGGAATCTATGTTGCCTACTCTCTGAAAAGGAACACAGGGCATCATCCGTGTGAGAGATGGCTCCGTATAACTTTCCTACTGCAAAGATACAAAATTTTAAAGCCGAATGCAAGCTTTTTCCCAAAAATTTTCGACCTTGTCCCGGCTTTCGTGCGTTAAAGAACGTTTTCTGGAAGAGAGGAAGCCGGAAATCGTGAGGCATGAAGGCAAATCGTGATGGATAGCGTGATGGATATTGTAAATATTTCGTCTATCCATCACGCTTCTAAGATAGATAAGCGCTTTATTTACAGAGAATTAAGGTTTCAAAAGCAGGAATCGTGAGGGATGTGATGGATAAAAAGAGAAAAACTTTTCGCAAGACTCGTCTTTTTAAGGCATAGTTTTACATCTTTTTAATTGCCAAAAACTTGCATGATTCAAAAAATAACCGTATCTTTGCGGCTAAAGACAGGAATAGGAGAAATAGTTATGGCAAACAATGCATGCAGAAAGTTGCCGGTAGGCATACAATCTTTCAATAAGATCAGAGAAGAAGGTTATCTCTATGTAGACAAGAGTGACATCATCTGGAAATTGGCGAACAATGGCAAACAGTATAATTACTTGAGCCGCCCTCGCCGATTCGGTAAATCTGTGCTCGTGGATACGCTCCAGGCTTACTTTGAAGGAAGAAAAGAACTCTTCGAAGGACTGAAAATCATGGAATTGGAAAAAGAATGGAAGCAGTACCCAGTGATTCGACTTGACATGAGCCGAGGGGGAGCGACTGCAAATGAAGTTAAGGCATATCTGGATCGAACATTTGATGTTTATGAGCAATTATATGGCATCCATATTAAACCAACAGATTCACTAGGAAACCGCTTCGACCTCATCATCAAAACCGCCTATAAGCAAACAGGGCTCAAGGTTGCCATTCTTATTGATGAGTACGACTCTCCTCTCCAACACTCGTGGAAAACTCCCGAGCATGAGGGTTGTACAGAAGTATATAGAAGCGTTTTTGCCATTCTGAAAGCCGATGATGCGTATCAGCGTCTCGTCTTCATTACAGGTATTACCAAGTTTACGCAGATTTCTCTTTTCTCGGTACTCAACAACCTGACCAATATCAGTTTCCTTCCAGAATATGCTGCAATTTGCGGTATTACAGAAGAAGAAATCGGAGAGAACTTCAAGCCTGAACTGGAAAGAATGGCAGAAGTGAACGGTTGGACCTTGCAGCAAACTCACGACAACCTGAAGGATTACTACGATGGCTACCATTTCAGTCGCAGAAATATGGTGGATGTCTACAATCCTTTCAGTCTCCTCAATGCGCTTGATACGCAAGACTTGAGTTGTTTCTGGGTTTCATCCGGAGCTACCTCCATGCTGCCGAAGTTTGTTGACAACATGGAATTGCGATTACGCAATTTTGAACATTGTCCGATTTTACGCAAGACTCTTGAGAGTTCTGATGTAATAAATGGTGGCGCTGAGCTCTTCCTCTATCAGACGGGCTACCTTACCATCAAAAGCAGCGATGAATTTGGCTATTTCTTAGGTTTTCCAAACCAGGAAGTAAGACAGGCACTTTACGAGGTTGTGCTGCCAACCTTGACCATGCAATCAGAAAGCGATATCATCAGTCTGCAAAGTAGCCTGTTCCGTCAATTGGGTACAGGTCAGATTGCTGATGCCATGAAAACGCTGAAAGCACTAGTTGCCGACGTGCCTTACAGCAACAAGAAGCTTGCCTCGATGGACATGGAAGAGCGCTATCGCCTCATCATCAGTACTATTTTGAATGCCATCGGGCTGAAAGTAGAGGTAGAGCACATGCTTGCCACAGGAAGAATCGACCTCATTGCTCAAACTTCCCGCTACATCTATGTGATAGAGCTGAAGCTGAAAAACAATGGTGGAAAGAAGGCTGCCATCCAGCAGATTTTAGATAGCAGGTATCTGGAACCATTCAAGGCAGATAAGCGAAAGGTGATAGGTCTCGGCATTGAGCTGGACGAAGAAGGCAAAGGCTTGTTGGATTGGGGAATCACTGAATAACAAGAATAATAGGGGCGTACCTGCATAGTTCCGTGGATGAGGATAAAGCTATTTAGGGCACAACAATATGGTGTCATAGATGTCAAGTTCTTCCTTTTTAGGCTAACTAGAATTTATGCGTAGCCACACACTTTTGCAGGTGATTCAAATCGGCTCAGGGGAGATTGTCCGTGGATAGACAACCTCTCCTAAGCCATTATTTTTTTATAAATCGCTCAGTTTCTTAATGATTTCCAAAGGTAGCTGGGTAGCTTTGGCAACCTCTTCGGCAGAAAGTCCCATTGCCAGCAAACGTTGTGCTGTTTCTGTGTAGGCCTCATGTTTGCCTTCATCCTTACCCTTTTCCATGCCTTGCTTCATGCCCATTTCCAAGCCTTCAGCAATTCCTTCTTCCTTACCTTTCTCCATTCCTTTCTGGTAGCTGTCATCTATGAGGGTTCTTTCTACGCTTACGGAATCCCAGAATTTGTCGTAGGCCCAAAGTTCGGCATCAGTGAAACCGGAAATCTCCAGCTCCTCTACTGTTGGCAGATACTGCTGTTGTTGTATCAACTCTTCTTCGCTGAGTGACTGAAGGGCATTCAGAAGACTGATCAGTCTTGCGGGATGATTGCCAAATATCTTCTTGAACGTAAGGTCTGCCTTAGGGTCTAAGTACTTCATAACCATCTGTTTTAAAATTCCATACGGCAAAGTTACGACTTTATTTTCAAACTAGCAAGCTTTTGAAGATATTTTTCCTCCCTTTTCCTTGCCAACATCAAATTAATCCCCCTCCACCAGCCAGTCGAGCACATATATCTGCCTGATTCCATCATGCAGCACTTCAGGGTCATTGTCCATCGTAAGGAGATATTTTGGATAATGATCCTGAATGGCTTGCAGGGGAGCCAGTTCACGATTCATCGTATTCTCATCCCTCACACTCAGCGACACCTGGTAATACTCCTTGTACTCACCTTTTATCACTACAAAATCTATTTCGGCATCACCCACTTTACCCACATAGATTTCTCCGCCACGACGAGCCAACTCCAGATAAACTACATTCTCCAGGATATGTCCCAAATCGCCACCTTTGGTACCATTGATTACGTTGCGCAAACCGATATCAGCCAGATAAAGTTTCTGACCTGTCTTCAACAGCTGCTTTCCTTTGGTGTCAAATCGGGAGACGGAATAGAAGATATAGCTATCTATCAATGCTGAAACATAATTCTCTACTGTATGCGAGGTAATCTTGCGCCCCAGGGAAGTCATCGTATCACTGATACGCTTGATAACCGAGATGTTGCCGATATTATCCGCCAGGAAACGAACCACACTCTGCAACATCATCACATCCGTAATCTTCCTCCGGCTCACCACATCTTTCAACACAATGGTATTGTACAACCCCAAAAGGTATTCACGCACCATCTCACGGTCGTGGTTAATCTGCAATATATATGGGAAAGAGCCGTCCTCAATGTACCGGCGATATGCCCTTTCCAGATTCATATCATCAGACTGCGCCGTCAGATATTCCTTGAAGGAAAACGGGAACAGTTTGATTTCCACATATCTGCCAGTTAACAATGTTGCAATTTCACCAGAAAGAAGATAGGCATTAGAACCCGTTACGTAGATATCTACGTCATCCAGCAAGAACAAACTGTCTATCACTTTCTGGAAGTTATCCACCATCTGGATTTCATCAAAGAAAAGATAGTTCATCCTGCCTTTCACCAGATGTTTCTTGACATAAGCATACAGCACCTTATAATCAAGGTATTGTTCATTATCCAAATCCTCGAAATTGAGCTCCAGCACCTGATTATCAGACACACCTTCAGCAAGAAGTTTCTCCCGAAACATCCTCAACAAAGAAGATTTGCCGCATCGTCTGATGCCAGTAACCACCTTTATCACTTTCTTGTCTCTCCATTTTTCCAGAAGAGCCATGTATTCCTTGCGCTCTATCATATTTCCAATCGTATATTAGCCAATAAAAATGCATTGCGCTGCAAATATACGAAACTTTTCTTAGAAATTTGCAGCGCGCTGCAAATTTCTTCCTATTTTAGGTATTTTTTGCAATACACTGCATTTTTCCCGATTTTTACGAAAAATTTCGTAACGAAGAATTTCATAACAGAAATATCGCTTACGATTGGATAAACACATTTCTCGCACGCAGGGAAAAGTTTTCAATCCATCTATCACCCATCACGATTTATAGTTAAAAACCTCCTTAACATACTTATATACAAATACTTTTATAGCGTGACGGATACCATGATGGATATAATCCTCACTTCATAAAAGCTGGAGCCGTAGCCTTGCCAATAGCCCAGGGCACCATGCACATTCGACTTCAGATTGGAATTCACTGGCATCAGGGGGATTCTGGATAATGCCAACATATCCTCGAAACTGCGCCAGAAGGCATACCCCTCATCGGTTAAGGTGGATAACTTTACCCTTACAACCTCATCCTTCTTGAAAAAAGGGGTGAAATCCTTCTGCAGGTTATCCCTGCCACGCTTTACGGACAACTTGCCATCCTCTCCTATCATCCCATCATCAAAAAGACCCAACTCTGCTGACGACATTTCCCCTTGCTTATCAACCACCTGCGTAAAAAGCTTGCACTTTCCACGATAAGATGTATAAGCATAGAGCTGAAAAAGACTGTCAACATCAGTAGGTTCTACACGAAACGAATCGATCTTTGCAGATTCCGGAATGCGGGTCTTGGCCTCAGCTACCTTGCCATCCGAAGCCTCAACCCTCAAGACATATTCCCTGCCTGCCTCACCACGCATATCATAAGTAGTATATATAAAAGGTGGAAAATACTTTTTATCATACCTACCTGCCAGAATCTCAGTTCTTTCACCATCAGAAATAGTTACCTTTGCCCATCGGTCTATATAACGAGATAAGCTATCCAGCGCCAACTCTTTATCGCTCAACGGTATCGTTCGGGTTAACTTGACCACCGGGAAACCGCCGGCATCTATCCACCCCTCAACCACCAGTTGCGACTGGCTGGAAGTGGAAGCATCCTGACTGCATCCTCCCAATAAAAAAGATAAAGCCAATACTATCATGACTCTATAACTATGACTGATTCTCATAACCCAATCTTTCAAATTTATAATAATAGTTGATGGATGGCATAATCGGCATCAGGAAATTAAACGGACCATATCTCACATGATTGTCATACACCTTGATGCGATAGAACAAATCGTTTCTGTGCATGGTAACATTATAAAGCGAGAAATTAATGCCGCTGCGAGTGCTGCCCTTCATGACAAAATCATACCCCATCGACACATCGAGTCGCATATAAGGACCTACCCTGTCACCATTATGAGGTCCATACTCCGTAACGATATTACCCGACATCAGATAGGCGTAATTCACTTTTGTATAAGGAGTTCCGGATGCAAGCACATAGGTTGCCCCTAAATTGACACGGCGGTTAATGCGATAAGTAGCCACGGCATTCAGTTCATAAATACGTTCATGCCCGGCAGGATACCATCCCTGATATTGTGCTCCATCAAACTTTCGCATGGCTCGTCCCAGGGAGCCGCTCAACCATCCCGTGAGTTTTCCCCTTCGCTTTTCCAGAAGAATATTCAAGCCATAGTTGTAGCCCTTGCCATGCAACAGGGATCCATCAAAGGAATAAGATGAGAAGAGTATGTCAAACATGTTGCTGCTATTCTCCATCTGGTGCTTCAGCCATTTATAGTAAGTTTCAACACTCAAGCGATATTCCTTCTCAGCAAACCAGAACTCTCCCTGCAAGGCTACGTGATAGGCATACTGCGGACGATGGTTCGCATCGGCAGCAAACCAGAATTCCGTAGGAAGTCCTGCTGAAGAAAAACCTGTCTGGAAAAGATACTGGTTCCGAATGCTCAGATTAAGATTCAGCTTTGCCGATGGCGACAGATTGTAATGAACTCCGAGATGGGGCATCATCCGATAATAAGATTTCTGACAATGATAACCCGATGCCCTTGCTCCCAGTTCCATCAGGAGTTTTTCACTCAAAGGTTGACAATACTGCAGATAAGCACTGGCTTCCATCGCATTCTGGCACTGCGTATCAGACTGATAATTAGCCAGATTACCCGATATTCCGACATTTTGAGGCAACAGTTGATGCCGAATCACTTCAGCCCCCATCTTCCATCTTCCCCAGGAAAGATTTCCCTTATATCCCAAATCGAAGATATAGGAACGCATTCCTACGCGGAAAGAATACTCATCGATATTCAACCGATTGGCATAGCGGGAATAATATACCGTCTGCTCCATCGTCCAATCACTCTTTCCTTCATCCGAAGTTTCCTTCGAGCGCGAATACCAATGGAGTGCTGCCATCGTATTATCCCATTTCAGTTTGCCCAGCAAGCCATGACTTGCCTGCCCCAATTTCATGTTATCAAATCCCCAGTAGCCCTCCAGTTTCAACACATTAGCATCATCTATTTGGGTGATATAAGAGAGATTATAATCGGAGAAATCATACTTCACTTCATCGCCATCTACCTCAAGCCACTTGGAATAGAGCAGATTGAGATAGGCGGCACGAGCCGAAAGCAAAAGCAGAGAGCGTCTGCCAAGAGGCAAGCGAAGAGTACCCTGAGACGACATCGGACCCACCGACAGTTCGCCATGTGTACTACCCGCCGAAAGACTATCTTCTGCCCCAAGCCAAGTAGGGGTCAACATATCCACGCTACCCCCAAGCCTATTGGGAAAAGAAGCGGAAGCAGGAGATTTCAGCAGACTCATTTCGTTGAAATGTCCGGCATTGAAGATGGAGAAGAAACCCAGCAGATGTGCCGCATTATAAATAGGTACACCGCCGAGGGAAACAAAATTATGGGAATTATCGCATCCCTGGATATGCAGACCGGCATCATACTCAGAATTGGTCTGTACTCCAGGCAAGAGTTGGGCATAATGCATAGGATCTGCATTGCCCAGAATATGAGGCATATCATCCATGAGCTGCATGTTGACGATGCTGGCACCCTCTATCTCCCTCAACTGAGAGCGAAGGCGCTTGCCCCGAATCTCCACATCCTGAAGTCCATAATGATTGAGCGTGTCGGTCAATTCAGCCGACACGCCCTTGAATATGCAGAATGCTACATAAATAAATATGCAGAAAACTCTTTTCACTATCAAATAATTCCCTGATAATTCAACAATAGAAATAATGAATTCTCTTAATTATACATTCTGATGAAATCGTCCACGATGCTCTGCACCTTATCCACGACACTCTTGAACGACTTCTCGTTGAAGTAATCGTAGTAAGAATACTTGGAACCGTCTGAGAATTCCAACCATGGCTCAGCGTACCAATAATGATAGTTACCATAGCCATCCTCAACAGGTGCAAGATAAACCTTAGAGCTACTCTTTGAACTGTTGTTGAGATACAATCTGGCATCAATCAGCTTGTTGGCATTGTCAAGATACTGCTTGAACTGCGCCTCGTTTTCATCATTACGGCCCGCCTTATCAAGGTTTTGAATCAGCAAATCAACATCCGAAAGCGTAGCAATCACCTTAGCCTTGCCCAAGATGTCAACCGATACAGAAACCTTGCCGTAAGATCCCTGCAAATCATTGCCGACAGAACCCGTGGCACTGGCAGCAACCGTAATCAGTGTTTCGTTGCCCTTAGAGACAGTTGCCTTAGCCTCAGCCGATTTTCCTGCCTTGAAAGCCGCCTTGTTAACTACCACCTTATAAGCACCAACCTGCGATGTTGAAGTGATTTCCACCTCATCCTTAGTCAAGTCAATCTCACCATTGGTCTTCACCTGAGTTTCAACCGTGGTCATAGCTCTCACATCACCATTACGGGTCAAGGTAAGTTCCATCTTCTTAGGCAAGAAAAGGCGATATTCGTCTTTATACTCCTGCCACTTGTAGCCATCCCAATATTCATCCTCATCGTCGAAGCAATCGTGATGAATTTCTGTACCCTCTTTGCTGGCCTTCAAGGTAAGCACGCATTTGTTGCCCTGCTTGTCGTTGAAGATGAAAGAAAGATGATCACCACCCTTCTGAGTCTGTTTCCACACTCCGTTCTGAAGCGTGAATTCTCCTACGAAGTTAGATGCAATGATCAGGTATTTGGTTCCATAGTCGCTGCTTGAAACCACAGAAGCATCACCACATGCCTCGAACCAACGAGACACGGCATCGTCATCTTCGTAATCAACGCCATCAATCATGTTCTTGAACTCCTGCAAATCACTCACGTTCATCTTGCCCAGCAATTCCTGGGCTGTAGCTTCCAGACTCTGCTTGGCCTGTGCGGCGGTCAATTCAGCAGTTCCGCTACCACCAGGGTTTTCACTTCCTCCACCAGGGTTCTCTGTGCCACCACCCGGATTCACAATATCCGGAGAATCTGGGTCATCATTGCCACTACAAGACGCCATAGAAAAGGTCATTGCCATAGCCAAAAAAGATACCAATAAGAAATTATTCTTTTTCATACCAGTTAGTTCCATGCTTGTCTATCCTCAAGAACAAGCGGTTAAATGAACATAGGTGGTGAGGACATCATTCCACCTCTTTACAATTCTCCTTTATTATTTTATTTTTTCCTTATTCTTTTCTTTATTCTTTTCTTCACGATTCTCCCCTGGTTTTCTTATCTGCCACATACATGCCTAGCAGGATGCAGGTGGCACCCACCAGGAAGTAGGGGGTGATTTTCTCATCGAGCACCCACGAAGCAAATATCATGGTGGTGATGGGATTGAAGTACACCCAGTTGGTAGCCTTCACCGTTCCCAGTTTCGAGATGCACCAGTTCCAGGTAAGGAAACAGATCATGGAGGCTAGACAACCCAGGAAGAGTAGGTTGCCGAAGACCTGCGGACGGCAGAAGACTTCTATCGGAGGGAACCCGGGGATGAAAAGATAATACGGCAGGATAGTCAGCACACCATAAAAGAACACCTTCCGGGTGATGAACGCCGCACCATAATGATTGCTCACCGACTTCATCAGCAGCGAATAAATGGCCCAGCACATGCAAGCCGTAAACGCCAGGGCATCGCCCACCGGAGAAAGATGGAGCACGAAACGGCCGTTCAAGACCACGATAATCATTCCCACAAAAGCCAGCAGCGAACCAAGCAGCTGCACGATGTGAATACGGGAAGAATCCTTATAGACCATACGCACCAGCAGGGTGGCGAAGAGCGGACAAGAACATACTATCAGCGAAGTATTGGTGGTTGTGGTGAAGTTCATCGCCTCGTTCTCGCTGTAAAAATAGAGCGAGCCGCCCGTGATACCCAGCAATGCCATCTTGGCCTCATCCCGCCACGAATCGGCAAGGAAACGGCGGTGGTTGAAGCAGAGCATCAGCACGTAGGCGATGGAAAAGCGCAACGTGAAGATTTGGGCTGGCGAAAGCCCATTCAGCATCAGCACCTTGGTAGCTACAAAGGTGGTACCCCATATCGCCACTGTGAGGAAAGCGACGAGGTGATAGAATATATTGCTATTTCTTATCATATACTTATTCTCTTAATTGCTTTTGTGCTATACTATCATAACAAGTTGCAAAGGTAATCATTTTATAGGAAATTAAGCACAAGAATCAGATTTTTTTTGTCATGAGAAAAAAAGAGTGCGCCATTTTCACATGACACACTCTTCTTTTTAATAATTTTATTTCACCTCATTGCATTTTTAAGTTTAAAATGCAAATATTTCATTCTACTTAACCACAAACTTCTTTCCGCAGATGATGTAAACTCCCTTCTTGAGTACCTTGTCAAGCTTGTCAACTTCTACGTTTCTCTTAACAAGAACACCATTGAGGTTATAAACATCCACTGCCTTTTCGTCTGCAAGGATGGTTCTAATAGCTGTTACAACAGAGAAGCTACCATAAATTTCTACATCATGTGCAGGCATGGTCTCTGGAATTTCGGTCCAACCATCGAAGGTGTAACCGGTCTTCTCTGGATCATTCTCTGGAGTAATCTCTGAACCATACTCTATATCATATTCTGCATAAACTTCGCCATCCAAGATATAAACAAGCTTATAAGAGTTAACTGACCACAATGCTGTGAAGCTCATATCCTCTGCAGGAATTGTTTCAGGGATGTCCATATCCCAACCTGCGAAGGTGTAGCCTTCTCGAGTAGGATCAGCAGGGGTCTCGAACTTAGTTCCATAATCCTGGGTAATCTCTACATCCTCTGTGCCATTGTCGGCATTGAAGGTAAGGGTGTATTGATTGATGGTCCACTGAGCCTTGAAGCTCATGCTTTCTGCTGGCATGGTCTCAGGAATCTCGTTATCCCAACCGGCGAAGGTGTAACCTGTCTTGGTTGGTGCAGCAGGAGTCTTAATCTTGGTACCGTAATCCTGGGTGATTGCAGCAACATCACTACCACCATCTGAATCGAAGGTAAGAGTATATTGGTTTGCAATCCACTTTGCTGTGAAACTCATATCCTCTGCAGGAATTGTTTCAGGGATATCCATATCCCAACCAGCGAAGGTGTAGCCTTCTCGAGTAGGATCAGCAGGAGTATCAAACTTAGTTCCATAATCCTGGGTAATCACCGTTGCCTCTGTACCATTGTCCGCATCGAAGGTAAGGGTATATTGATTGATAG
>ERZ1026858.373-NODE-373-length-24712-cov-153.108245_pt1 | contig 24712 bp, 23 predicted proteins | sample MGYA00380159_ERZ1026858 | MGnify/ENA primary metagenome ERZ1026858 (study PRJEB33269, sample SAMEA4719795) | human gut metagenome | biome: human-associated habitat; feature: organic feature; material: feces | place: Cameroon | collected 2013-10 ...
GTAATGTACCAGGTGCGGTAGTTTTTACAGCACCAACCTTTGAAGCTTTGCAAAAAGAAGCAAAGGAAAGTCTGGAGTTTCATGTTGAAGACCTTATGGAAAATGGAGAAGATATTCCTGCGTGGCTGAAGAATGGAGATTATGAGTTAGTGTATAATTTTATAGAGTAAGATCAGAAGTGAAATAAGTTAGGTGTGTCTGATTTTAGCAAAACGGATGCTTGATAAGTAATGTCAAGCATCCGTTTTGTCATTTGGTACATTGAGAATGGCATTTCATACAAGGAAAGTTTGGACATTTAGAGGATAGAAATAATCTTCTTACTTTTGCACTCGTAATCGGGAAACGATGGAAAAATGATTCGTGGAACGGGGAATATGAAGTATAACCCTTTTAATATATAATAAGGTATGAAGAAGATTATGATTTCGTTGATGATGGTAGTAGCTGCCACCACAACCAGTTTTGCAAAGAGTAACAACACCGATGTGGCAAATGCCGTAAAGAGCGTAGCCGAGCAGGTGAAGCAGGCTCCATCCGGCACAGTGTATGGTGTGGTTGAGAACACCAAGCACCACATCATCGTAGCTACTCCTTTTGGAAAGTACACCATAGAGAAGAAGGATGGCGGCGTCAGCTTTATGGGAATGTCGGCAAAGCTGGTATCATCAAAGAATGGCGTTTATAAAGTCAAGACATCCCTTGGTAATTTTACGGTGAATGCCAGAAAGGGGATGGTGGTGAAGAACTAAACGAAAAAGGAAAATAGAAGATAACATTGGAAAATCTTAGTTGTAATAATGAATCATATCCCAATGTTTTTTCTATTTAGTAATAAAAGTTGATATAATTATAAAAAAATAAGTCTATATGGATAAAAAGTTGCTGGAAAATTTTGCAGTATGGAAAATATTGCTTACTTTTGCGATGTCTTATCCTAGCTGAAAGCCCTAATAGGGCAAGGGTGGGGAAGACATATATACATAAAGGCGTAACTGTACGCTTTGGTTTTGACGTTCAGAGAACTTCGCAACTTCATCAGTATGTCAAGAACAAAGCAACGGGAACGCCTCATGGGGATGTTGTTATATACAACCCTTTATGGCTTTGGACGTATTTGCGTTTGGAGCCTAGAGTGGTCATATATATATGCATCAGCGTGGGGCTTTCAGCGTTGCTCGTTTCGACATACTGGGCAATGCGAAGGCCTTCTGAACGTGGAACGAGTGACAGACTGGCTCCGCGCTTCTTTTGTATATGTACCTTAATAAGAATCAAGACAGCTTGGGAGCCTCTGTCAATATGACTTAACCGGATATGAAACAGGCAGAACGAGCAAGTATCATGAGAATAGTCTCAGATTTGATAGAGGCTGATGGTATAATAGATACAAGAGAACTTCTCTTTCTTGATTCCTTGCGAGAAAAATATGGAATCAAAAAAGAGGATGAAATTCTTGCGACCTCATATACCTTTGCAGATGCTCTTAATGAATTACAGAAGTCTGATGATAGCCTTAAGCATGATTTGATAGGTGACTTTAATCAAGTTGCTATGTCTGATGATTATTGTGCAAGAGAAGAGGCATTGTTAATACTGGCTCTTAGATGTTGTTTGACTATCAATGTTGGTTCGCAGGTGTCTGTACTTTCTATTGATACTTCAAATATTCATTTTGAAGATGCTCAAATTTTATACGTAGAAAGTGAATATGATGAGAATATCAACGAACAAATTCAAGAAAAATTTCGAGAAATTGCTGCTGAAATTCGATTGGCAGGATTCGATTTTGTATATCTGCCTAAGCTAGCTGAGCATTATAATAGTATTTCGGAGACCGACTTATTTCAAATAACTGATTTTCTGTATCCCAAAGTTAGTTATGAACGTTTGCAAACGATTGTAAATCAATTGAGAGAATTATCTACGGAACGTTTTTGTAAAGATCAGCTTGCGGCAAAATTGAATGTGAAGGAGTTTGGCATGATTTCGTCTTCTTTCATGATAAAGGTTGGAGATTCATTTGTCAATGATAATTTAATAGCAAATTTTTTAGTGGTAGAGATTGAAGATGATGCTTTGGGTACAATCCGTGCAATTTTGGATTTGATGGCAGAGAATTATCACAATTTACAACTAAACTATTTGAAGGAAGAAACTGGTAGATTCATATTCAAAGGATTCTATAAGCAAATCTTTGATATTCTTATGCTTCGTAAGGGGGTGAAGAGTTCTGTGGTGGTTGATCCTATGAGAGAACAAATCTTTTTCCCTGAGGCAGATGTTAAGTTAGAGAAGATTCATCGAAGAGAAAAGGCCCTTTATGCTTTATTTTTGTTGGAGTCTGCTAGTGGTGGTATAAATTTCAATAAACCAGAAACGCCGAAGCAGTTAGAACGTTATGAGAAACGTATGAAGGCTGTTATGAGAAAGTATCAGATTATCTATAAAAAATTTGGTGGTGATGAAGAAAAAGCACCAAATATTATTATATATGAGATACGTGCTCCGATGATTGCATTGTTGAAGAGGCAATTGATGAAGTTGAATGATGTACTCTATCATGCAGAAAATTACATCATTCAGAGAAACTTATATGGTAATTATGGAGTGAAAATCTCTCCATCCTTATGCAATTGTTGTGAGGATATGAATGACGTTAAATTAATGTCTGATTCAGAAGATTGGAAGAGAATATCTGCCTTGTAAGGTTGCACCCATTATCTGGCTTCTTCGTTGGTGATTATGTTGTAACGTTTGAATATGTGATAATGTGTTGAAAAAAATGTGTAGCTTTGCATCGTCAAAAAGAAAATAGTAACATTAAAAAGTAATTATTATGATAAATCTCGAAAAAGGACAGCGCATTAGCATGGATAAGAGCCTGTCATTGGTTGGTGTAGGACTTGGTTGGGATCCAAATGAAGGTTCTGGCTATGATTTTGACTTAGATGCTTCGGCATTTATGTTAGGAAGTAAAGGAAAAATTCCAGCAGATGAATACTTTGTTTTTTATAACAATCCAAAATCACCTGATGGCTCTGTAGAATCTACTGGTGATGACTTGACTGGTGGAAATAGTGATGGTGGTGATGATGAGACTCTCAATGTGGATTTGACAAAGGTAGATCCACAGATTCAAGAGATTATCTTTACTGCTACCATTTATAAAGCTGCAGAACGTCGCCAGAATTTTGGCCAGGTCAGAAATTCTTATATTCGCATTTATGATGCTAAGACCAATACTGAGATTGCTCGCTATGATTTGGATGAAGATTTTTCTATTGAGACAGCTGTTGAATTTGGTCGATTGTATCGTTACAATGGAGAATGGAAGTTTGAAGCTATCGGTAATGGTAGTAAGGGTGGTATGGAATCGCTGGTGAATAAATACGCCTATTAAAAATGGCAATCATTTTGGAGAAAAGCGGTGATAGTCATCGCATAAACTTAGAAAAATCAGCAGTCGGTAAGCCCTCGATAGGTGAGATCGTAATCAATCTTGATTGGGGTAAAGGAGGGTTCTTTAAGAATCTCTTTGGTAAAGCCGTAGACTTGGATTTAGGGTGCTTTTACGAACTCCGTAATGGTAAGAAAATGCTGATAGATGGTTTGCAGTTCTCTCATGGTAGAGGAGGCGACCGTCATCATAGAACTCGTCAAGGCTGCTATGATATGGCTCCTTATATATGGCATCAAGGTGATGACCGAGGAGGTGGAACATCTTCTGGTGAGACTATTCTTGTAAATCCCGTTGGAATCAATGAGATTAAACGTATAGTAGTTTATACCTTTATCTTTGAAGGTGTTGCCAAATGGTCGGAAACCAATGCCGTAGTAAAGGTAAAAGTTCCAGGCAACCAAGATGTGGTTGTCGAAATGGGACAACAAACAACTAACAAGAGGTTTTGCGCAATAGCCCAACTTGATTTCGGAGGAGACAATTCCATCACAGTAAAAAAACTTGTGACTTTTCATGATGGGCATCGTGATTGTGACAAACAATATGGATGGGGATTCAATTACAGCCCTGGTAGTAAAGATTAAATTTTAAAACTTGAGAATTATGGCAATAAAACTTGAGAAAGGACAACGCATCAATCTTGAAAAAGAGACTGGTGCAAAATTGACCAACTTCTGTGTTGGTTGTAACTGGGGAGCTATCATCAAGAAAACATTCTTTGGATTGTCAACATCTGTTGTAGATGTAGATTTGGACCTTAGTTGTATGATGTTTGATGCTAATGGTGGTGTCGTAGACCATATTTGGTCTCCTTTATATCAATTCAATGGCAAACTACCTCAAGGCAAGTTGGATTCAAATGATCGTGCTCTTCATCATACAGGTGATGACTTAACAGGTGATCAAAATGGAGATGATGGTCTTGACAATGAGATTATTACTGTTGATTTGAATCGTGTTAGCTATAACGTGAACTCTATCGTGTTCTTTTTGAACATATATAATAACAATGAATATAGTGGTGATTTCTCAGGAATTCCATATGCTTCAATTCGTATGTTTGAGGGTACACCTGAAAGACCACCTAAGCAAGTGTTTGCTCAATATAATGTAGCGACTAAGACAGAATGTGTAGGTAAGCGTGCTCTTGTAATGGGTAAGTTGTACCGACGCAATGGTGAATGGAAATTTGCAGCAATCGGTGATGCGTTTGAAGATAGAACTATCGGACAAACCATTGTTCGTGTGGCAAGAGATTATTCAAAATAAATAATAGTAAAATGAGAAGATTACCAGTATATTTACTCCTCGATACATCGGGTTCTATGTATGGTGAACCTATTGAGGCTGTGAAGAATGGCGTTCAAACGCTTATCTCCACATTGAGAAGTGATCCTTATGCGTTAGAGACTGCGTACATCAGTATTATCACCTTTAACACGACGGCTCAGCAAGTTGCTCCGCTTACAGAGTTGGCTGCATTCCAACAGCCAAACATTGACGCTGGCGGTTGTACAGCCTTAGGCGGTGCTTTGGAATTACTGTCACAGAAGATTGATAGTGAAGTCACAAAAACTACTGCTGAAGTAAAAGGTGATTGGAGGCCATTGGTTTTCATTATGACAGATGGTGAACCGACCGACTCTATTACAAAGGGACTTGAGGAATTCAAGAAGCGTAAGTGTGGTATGGTTGTAGCTTGTGCTGCAGGTCAAGGCGCTAATACCAATACTTTGAAACAAATCACAGAGAATGTGGTACAGCTTGATACTGCTGATAGTGCTACAATCAAGGCTTTCTTCAAGTGGGTTTCTGCTTCGATTAGTACAAGCAGTAAGTCTGTAGAAGATACTGCTTGCGAAGCTACAACAATGAGTGAGTTGCCACCTCCACCACCAGAGGTTAATATTGTAGTATAAATTTCATAAAGGATGGTGCTCTTTAGTAAGAGCATCATCTATAATTTAATCTTTAAACAAATTATGAGTAGAAGATTGCCTGTTTATATATTGATAGATACTTCTGGTTCCATGAAAGGTGAACCTATAGAGTCTGTAAAGGTGGGACTGTCGGATATGATAGCATCTTTGCGCTTGGATCCATACGCTTTGGAAACGGCTTGTATCAGTATTATAACATACGATAAGGATGTCAAGCAAATTCTTCCTTTGACCGAATTGGAGAACCTTCAATTGCCGGAGATTGTTTGTCCTGAAGCTGGACCAACTCACATGGGAGCAGCTTTGGAATTGTTGTGTCAACGATATGATGCAGAGGTGAATATGGGTTCTAAAGAGCAAAAAGGCGATTGGATGCCATTATTGTTTATCTTGACAGATGGAAAACCTTCGGATTTGTTGGCATATGATAATGTGATACCAAAGGTCAAAGCACATCAGTTCACAAATATTGTGGCTTGTGCTGCTGGTCCTAAGGCAAAAACAGAACCTTTGAAGAAACTTACTGACAATGTATTTACACTTGATACAATGGATAGTAATACATTCAAGAAGTTCTTCCAATGGGTATCAATCAATATCATAGGAGGTGGTAAGACGATGGGAGTAACTGACCAAGTGGAATTGCCAGCACCTCCAACAGAAGTAAACTTAGTGATATAAAGTGATATGAATTGCAAGATAGTAGGATACGAGTATAAGACTCTCGAAGTGACATTGTCGCCAGGAGAATCGTTTTATGCAGAACGTGGAAGCATCGTCTATATGGATGAGGCTTTGCAACGTGATGTGGAATTTAATGGAAGTGGCTCTGGTAAAGGCGGATTAGGAAACCTCTTGGGCGGTGTCTTGAAATCAGCGTTGTCAGGTGAGTCAATACTGATAATCCGTTTTTATAATCCAACTAACATGGATAGAAAAATGGTGCTTTCTGGAAGTTGTTGTGCACTCGTACCTATTAGATTGCAAGGAGAAAATCTAATTTGTCGTCGTGGGCATTATGTCGCATCAACGAATAAAGTAAATTTGAATCTGAATATCAGTCTTCAAGGATTGTTGGGTGGAGTGGGACTGTTCCAAAAGATAGATGGCAATGCCACAGTCTTTCTTGATTCCCTTGGTTCTTCGATAGAAAAGATTCTTGGCAATGGTGAAACGATAGAGATTGACGAAAATCATATCGTGGCCTTTCAAGGTTTCTCGCCATCACAAATTCAAGCAGGTTGGTCTGTTGGAAATGTGATGAGAGGAGAAGGATTAAGTTTGATGAAAGTTACAGGACCAGGCAAGGTTTATCTGAGTCCTCTTCCTATGATAGTCTATAAAAACAATTAACAGAGTATAGTGTATGATTGACTTTTTAAAGTATATGGCAGGCTTGATAAAAAATCATGTGGCATCTCCTATAAATCAAAAAAATACAGGAGATGAAAATGTACGTCCTCTACCGTCAAAAGCTCCAATAAATCAAGAAAGACAGAGAGACAAGACAATATTGCCTTCGAGTGTTTTTGAGCTAGTACCTTCTTATGTCGAGCCAATAGGTAGTACACAGGAGAAAGTGTATAACTATTTGCTTGGAAATCCATGTGGTATAACCTTCATACATGGTAAGGCAGGATGCGGCAAAACTTACCTTATTAATAAAGTTGTGCAAAATGTGCAAGGATGTCAAGTTCTTGCTCCAACTAATCTTGCGGCTTCTTTATATAGAGGCGCAAGAACGATACACTCATTTTTTTATGGCTGTTTAGATAATTTAGAGGAAGGTTATCAAAATCCAGAAAATATAACATCTGGTAAGGTTGCGGGGATTCGTTCTACTTTGATAAGAATAAAACTCCTTGTCATAGATGAAATATCCATGGTGCGTGCAGACTTATTTGAAATGATGAATCAAATCTGTCAAAAAGCATTGGGAAGCTCTAAGCCTTTTGGAGGTATCTCTGTGGTTCTTGTTGGGGATATGTTTCAGCTTCCGCCAATAGTTAGTGAGGAAGCGGTATATGAGTATTTGAAAAAGGAATATGGGGGTATCTATTTCTTTAACAGCCATGTAGTACAAAAGGAACTTGTCAATATCAGACTCTTTGAATTGACCAAATCATATCGTCAGCAAAATGATTCTGAATTTGTTAAATTATTGGATGAGTTCCGAAAGCCTATGACCGAAAAACAAAAAGTAAAGGTTATAGATGCTATAAATAGTCGTGTAGTAAGTGCGGATGATTGGTTACCGAAAGATGCTGTTTATGTGGCTTCTTCTAATGAGGAAGTACGTAAAGTGAATACTAAAAAGTTAGATGAACTGTCTGGCACAAAGACAACAATAGATGCTGTATATGCTATTCGCAAGAGAAATAGTGATGAGACTGTTACTCTGAAGCATAGTGAATTGCCTTCAAAGGAGGATATTCATGAGATTATAGTTCCTTCAGCCTATGATTCGCAGCTTACCTTTAAAAAGGGAGCCCGAGTGGTTATTTGTAAGAGTAGTAAACGGATGGGATATATAAATGGTGACTTTGGCACGATAGCAGATTTCAATGGTGAGTATTTCACGATTCGACTTGATAAAAACGGTGCTACAGTCATGTGTCCAAACCCTAATGATAGATATAAGGCAAATCAAATGAATGAATATCGTTACGAAATGGTGTATGATGAGCAAAAACATAAACTTGTCAGGAAAACGCCATTTATTCAGCGAACGACACAGTTTCCAATAAAACTTGCTTATGCTTTTACGATACACAAGGCTCAAGGACAGACTTATGATAAGGTTATCATAGACCTAAAAAGTCATATATTTGCCCCAGGACAGTTATATGTGGCTTTGAGTCGAGTGAAGTCTTTGCAAGGTTTGTATTTGACAAAGCCAGTAACTTATAGTGATATTATTTCTGATACAGAGATATTTGTGTTTTTGAATAAACTCAGAACAATTCAGCAAAGAATTCCTGTTAAGACGCTGGAAGATAATGAAATAGTCACTAAGGGAACCGTTGAAATATCAAACCAGATATGTGATAATTTTATATGCTTCATACGGCAGAAAGAAAGTAATTCATCTTCGTCTGAGTTGATGATACATTCGCTTACTTCTTTCAAGTCATTAGTTCATTTAGGTGAATATGAAAAAGCGTTTTGGGAATTGCAAAAAGTATTGGAGCTTATAATGTCTACATATCAAACGGATGATTATTCGCAAATGATTGATGACTTCTTGGTTGGTAATTATACGAAAGATAGATGCCAATATGCCTTGAATGTTATATTTGAAATTTATACGGATGTAGTAAAACATCCATTAAAGCAATATCAATTAGATAATAAAACTTTAACATTAAAACTTGCGTAAACAATGAGAAGATTACCAGTATATTTCCTCGTTGACGTATCAGAGTCAATGGTAGGAGAACCAATCCGGCAAGTGCAGGATGGTATGAGAATGATAGTTCAAGAATTGCGTACCGATCCGTATGCTCTTGAAACTGCATATATATCTGTGATAGCTTTTGCTGGTAAAGCAAAAAGTGTAACGCCTTTGACGGAATTGTATAAATTCTATCCTCCAACGTTTCCTATTGGTGGAGGTACGTCTTTAGGTGCTGCTCTTAACTTTTTGATGGATGATATGGACAAGTCGTTAGTGAAGACAACCTTGGAGAAAAAAGGTGATTGGAAACCTATCATTTTCCTCTTTACAGATGGAACTCCTACAGATGATCCAACTCCTGCTTTCACCCGTTGGGATCAGAAGTATCGTCATTCAGCCAATATTGTAGCCATATCTATCGGTGATAATGCGAATACGCAGTTGCTGGGACAAATTTCTGATAATGTGCTTCGTTTGAATAATACTGATGAAATGTCGTTCAAGTCATTCTTTAAATGGGTTACGGCTTCCATTAAGGCAACAAGCGTTTCTGTGACGGATATGGGTGATGATGAAGTAAAGTTGGCTCCAACATCTGGTATTAATCTAGAAAAGGTAGATACTTCTAAGCCTTGTATCATAGATGAGAACTTTGTGGTGTTGGTAGGAAAATGCTCCAATACTAAGAAAACTTATCTTGTAAAATATGCCAAACGAATGGCAGAGTACAAGGACGTGGATTACGGAAACCTTGGCTTATTGAAGAATGAGTTTAAGTTGGTTGGTGCTTATCCTATAGACGAAGAAACATATAATAGCTTGTCTGATGGAAATTCTAACCAGAGTATCAATACTACTGCTTTGCGTGGTGTACCAACCTGTCCTTGCTGTGGCGCACAATTAGGTGTTGTGGTCTGTGAATGTGGTAATATTATGTGTTCAGATGGAAATACGACAGCTTGCCCTTGGTGTGGCATGGAAGGCTCTTTGGGTGAGATTGCTGCAGGTGGAGCTGATATAACAAGAGGAAGAGGATAAAGCTATGAATGTAGAAAAGATAATAGATATAGTTTGTCAAGGGAAGAACGACGAGAAGGTGGAAGACTTCTTGAAGTTCCTTTCAGACAAATTGTGGAATCAATATAAAGAACATCTGATGGACAATATTTTAGTTGCAGAAAATAAAGTAAAGTCTTTAGCATTTTCGATACCGAATGCTAAAGAAGGAAAGGAATATTCACAGACTGTGAACGTTCCTGATGAAAATATGGTGCTTGTTGAAGTAAGCGGCATATCGGAAGAAATGCATGGCTTAACAATAACTGTGGCAGAGGATGGACATAGTTTTACAATTAGTGGCTTGCCAACTTTGGAGCCATTGCGTAATGGTGGTACAACAACGGCAGAATCAACATTTGAACTGACGCTATGCTATAAATATAAAGGTATATTTTTGCCAGAAGATAGACCTGTCTTGGAGCGTAAGATTCCTTTTGTTATCAATCAAGACCCACGAAAATTGTGGAAAAAATTACCTGTGGATTGGGAGAATATGCCTGAACCACAGTATCAGAATGAAGATGTACAATGTGAATATGTTAAGGTTGAGGCACTGAATGATGGTGCTCCTCAAAAGGATATTGTAGCAGCCAGCAAGCGTGGTCGTTCGCATGCCCAAGAAGCAAAACCTCGTGATGACCATTTCAAAATGGCTCATCTTGAAAATGGATGGTATATTATGGCTGTTGCTGATGGAGCTGGTTCTGCTATGTATTCTCGTGAAGGTTCTCGGATAGCTTGTGAAACGGTGATAAGTCATTGTGAAAAGGAACTTGAAAAATGTCAAGGTTTTGAAGATAATATAAATTTGTGGCATTTAGACCAAGGTTCTGTAGATGCAGGAAAATTGATAAGTGCAGATGTTTATCGCATTGTTGGAAATGCAGCTTTAAAAGCTCATAAAGCAATAAATGAAGAAGCTAAGCAGCAACAACTTCCTTCTAAAACTTTTGCGACGACATTGTTGTTGGCAATATGTAAGAAGTTTGAGTTCGGATGGTTTGTTGCTTCATTTTGGGTTGGCGATGGTGCAATGTGCTTGTATGATAAGGAAGCACATAGTGCAACTTTGTTGGGTATCCCTGACGAAGGAGAGTATGCAGGTCAGACTCGTTTCTTGACAATGTCTGAGATTTTTAGCAATCCAAAAGAGTTCTATAGTCGTTTGAAATGCAAGATAGTCCCAGACTTCACTGCATTGTTCTTAATGACTGATGGTGTGAGTGACCCAAAGTTTGAGACGGATGCTAATCTGAATAATCCAGATAAGTGGGATGCACTTTGGGAGGATTTAAAGGAATATGGAGTGGATTTGTCTGATGATAATGAGGCTGCAAAAGACCAATTGCTCAATTGGCTTGACTTCTGGTCACCAGGTAATCATGATGATAGAACTATCGCAATATTGTATTAGAATTGTAGATTATGGCAAACAAGATAATATTAAAGGCATCTGATGGCACAACCGTTGAGTTCTATGATGAAATCAAAGCTCAAGGTGGTGTCAAGGATGTTTATTTTTCAATAGACAAGACATACGTTGTCGCTTTTTATCGAAAGACTCTTTCACCAAGTGATAAAAATCGTTTGGAAAATATTGTAGGCCCTTACCATAAACGAATATTTGAGACTGTAGAGGGTAAATATTGGAAAGACTATTTGATAATGCCAGATCGACTTGTAGAATGGAATGGAAAGATTGGTGTTGTTTTACCCTTTTATCCAAGTAAGTATTTCTTTAAAGGTGGTCCCTTTGATGGTAAGGAAAAAGAAGGTAAATGGTTCGCATCTGCAAAATTGAGAAATCGTTTTGTTCCAGCAGACCAAAAGGGTACTTGGCTTTCTGATTTGCACATGTGTTTAAAACTAGCTCGTGCTGTCAGAAGATTGCATGCTGCAGGTCTTGCTCATTCTGATTTATCGTATAAAAATGTGCTTGTAGATCCTATTTCGGGTAATTCTTGTATTATTGATGCAGATGAATTGGTTGTTCCTGGAAAATATGATGCTGGAGTTTTAGGTACTCCTGATTTTATAGCACCTGAAGTTATGGAAACCAAAGGTTTGAAGATTGGCGATCCTAACAAAAAACTTCCGAGTATCGCAACAGATCGTCATGCTTTAGCTGTTCTTATATATATGTACTTGCTAAATCGTCATCCTTTGCGAGGTGGCAAAGTATGGGATATAGATCCTGCAAAAGACGAAGAGTTGTCGATGGGAGAAAAGGCTTTGTTTATAGAACATCCGACTGATAAGACAAATCGTGTCAAGCCACAGGATTTAGATAAGAGTCAGTTGCCACAAGGTGATCCTGAAAAACTACCATATACAATTTGTGGTCCGTATTTAAAAAAGTTATTTGATAGAGCTTTTATTGATGGACTTCATAATCCTTCGGCTCGTCCAAGTGCTGCCGAATGGGAAGATGCTTTGGTTAAAACTTGTGATTTGGTTCAGCCTTGTCAAAATCCGAAGTGTGAGGCGCATTGGTATGTCTTTGATAATACTACTAAGCCAAGATGTCCTTTCTGTGGAACAGAATATAAAGGTCAATTGCCTATTCTCAATTTCTATTATGCACCTTCTCACGGGAAGTATATGTCTGAGAATTATAGATTGATGGTGTACGATAAGCAGACTTTGTATAAGTGGCATTCTAATCGTCTTGTTTCAGCAAACGAGAAAACAACAGAGGAGGATAAAAAGCCTGTAGGAGACTTCCACTTCTTTAATAATCAATGGATTCTCATCAATCGTCGTTTGCCGGATATGTATGATGCTACAGAAAAGAAGCCTATTGGTATCGGGGAGTATGTTCCCCTGACTGATGGTAGGCAGATTTTGCTAGATAAAAGTCAAGGAGGTAGATTAATAGTTGTTCAACTTGTAAATAATTAGAATTATGGCTATAGATTTGAATAAAACAGAAGAACAGACAGTTTCTTCTCAAACAGCTGAGAATAAAACTGGAGAAAAGATAGTTGAAAAGCAAGCTATGTTTTCCCATGTTTTTTCTTTTTCAGGAAGAATTAGACGTATGGAGTTTGGCTTGTCATATATTATTTATGGTATATTGGCGATAGTTTTGTCCGTATGTGCTGAAGAAACTCCTTTGTTAGGATTGTTATATATTCCTCTTCTTTGGTTTACATGGGCGCAAATGTGTAAACGCTTTCATGATAAAGGTGAGTCTGGTCTTCGTATCTTTACGTTATTGATACCGCTGTACAATATATATGTTATGATAATGTTGTTCTTTGAGGATGGGGAACCCTACGAGAATGACTACGGTAAAGATCCAAAAGGAAGAGAAATGTATGCATAAATGTAATGTTTATGAAGATTCACATAATACGAAATAACCAGCGCTTTGGTCCATACGATGAGCAAACTTTGCTCTCGTATGTGAACCAAGGACTGATTCTGAAACAAGACAAGGCTATTGCTGACGGGGATAGCCTAGAACAGACTGTTGGCTTTTATTTGAAACGGGCCAACTTGCAATGTCATGTCTCTAATAAAGGTAACGTGATGTCACAATTGGCTGCTATTGGTTCTGAATTAATCTTTCCGAAGGCAAAATTGTTCTCTAAACAGTTTCTCTCAGATCAAAGATTCTTGATATTGGCATTGGTTGGTCTTTTGCCGATGATTATTATGAACATACCATTAGGAGGTTTCTTCTTGTTTTATGAAGTATCCTTGTACTTTTCTATAATATGGGGATTGTTTTTCTATGCCTGTTTTAAGACAAACCAAGTAAGGCTAAACACAACGTTGTATGTATTCTTTCTTACGCAACTTTGTGTGTTTGTTGTTTGGGACATTGTGGGGTTGCCAAAAGTGAATTTGTTTTATGCATTTACAGAAACGGCTTTCCCATTTAATATCCTTGGCTATGTCTTTGGAGTAGGATTGACGGAAGAATTCGGTAAGATGATACCTCTCCTTATTATATTAAGGAAGGCAAAAGAACCCTTGATACCACAAACCATGGTATTTTATGGTTTGATGTCGGGAATCGCATTTGGAGTGTTTGAGGGTGTACAATATCAGATGACGGTTAATGCAGAGCAGGCATATGATGTATCGTTCTTTCTAAATATTGCTCGATTGACTAGTTTACCATTTCTTCATGCATGTTGGTGTGGTATTGCTGGTTACTTCTTGTCCTTTGCGCAACTATATCCAAAATATCGACGTGGATTATACGTCCTTGCTATCACCATTCCTGCAATAGTGCATGGATTATATGATTCTTTGGCAAATTATTGGCTAGTTTCATTGGTTATGGTCTTCTTTGGATTGATGTTGTTGACTGTATATTTAAAGCAAAGTGTTGATTATCAGTCAAAATTGAGACAATAATATTGTAGCTATAACCTTGCAAGCAAACTAGATTAAAACTATCTATGTAATATATGCAACGTTATGGAATCATATTCAAGTTGAGAAAATTGTAATACCTTTGCAGCAGAAAATAAAAACAATTAAAAATAAAGATTATGGGATTCTTTAATTTTCTCAACAAGAAGAGTGATAACGAGAGCGCAGCTACCGTTTCACTGCCAGTAGTAGAACCTTCTGAAGCAAAAGAGGAGGTTGAAAGTGTAGCACCTGTTAAGGCTGAAGACTCGAATGTTAATAAGCCGTTGACTGTTTCTTATGCTACAGGTTGGCCTATAGATGTTATCTATGGTTATCTTCATAAGAATTATGAGGATAAGGGCTTTGCTGATGCTATGGTCAAGAGTGACTTGGCTTTCCGTGATTTAAATATGAGTCTCATTCGTAATAAGATACTCATGGTGTTCAGAGAAGTCAACCTCAACTATGATGTGATGAAGCAAGACTTGCAAGTCCGTATAGATAATTGCAATGCTGCAGGTTTACTGACAACAGTTGCCGAGATAGAGAAGACGATGTCTCTTATTAATTCTCATAAGGAAGAGTTAAAGCAATTAGAGATAGATTTTCGTAATAATGCAAATGAGGCATCAATTCCATTGCAGTCGTATGATTGTGGATTCTTGAGAGGTATTGCAACTATCGCTTTAAGTGGTGCTAAGGGTTCTGTTGTTCCGCAGGTGCCTAATATTAATAATGTAGCAGCAAAGCAAGCTATTGCATAATTGGAAGTTGAACTCATAAAATTGATAGCATATGAATTGGTGGATTAAATTAGGATGCAAGTTGACTGGTTGGAGCTCTAGTGTATTGAGTCAGTGTTCTGAGGCAAGTAAGACTCAATTGAGTAAATATACATCAGCATTGCTTATTCTTATGATAGTATGGAGCATTACTGGCTTTTGTTTCGCTCAGAGATATATTGGTCTTCCTATTTGGGGCTGTATTTTGGTATCTTTGGTATTTGTAACGATTGTTGTTATGATTGAACGCCAAATTCTTTTGGCGTTGCATCCTACAAAAAAGTTAGCTACGTTTAGATTGGTTATAGCAATAATAATGGCAATTGTAGGTTCTTCTATCTTTGATCAAACGATGTTTGGAAAGGATATAGACAAGCAAATGGCTGATACGATAGAATTGCAGACAGCTGATCTTACTCAGAAGAGAGTTAGTAATATAGATAGTAAACTGATGGCGTTTCAGATAGAAAAAGATTCTTTGAATAAGGTTAATTCTGAATTGCAGGCAGACGTTAATGCTCATCCTTGGATCATTCAAAAGTCTGTCACTAATAGTCAGGATCGTCTTGTAGTCAATGGAAAGATTAAGGTTGTGAATAATCCATCAGTGACAACTAACCAGGTAGCTAATCCAAAACAGATGGTTATTGCTGCAAATAATGAAAAAATCAAGCAGATTGTTTTGCAAGAGAATGATTTGAACAAAAAGAGATTGACCGTAGAAGAAGATACTAGAAAAGAATGCCAAGCCAATGTTGGTTTCTTGGAAGAATTAGAGGCTATGGTATCTATAGTGACAACAAGAACTGTTGCTGGTATCTTTTATGTAATCTTCTTTCTATTGTTGATGAGTTTGGAGCTCTTTGTTGTTACGAGTAAGATGGGAGATGAAGAATGTGATTATGAATTGGCTATAAAAGGAGCTGAAAGAGTAAAAATGGCTCAGTTTAATAGTGCCTTTAGTAAGGTAAGTGTTTAATTTAAAATGAAATAAAATGAAGAAATTATTAATGTTACTTCTTGGTATTTTCGTATTATTGCCAATGAAAGCCCAGTTTGATTTTGGAAGAAATAGTTCTGCTATGCAATCGTCATATGCAACTATGACTTTCACGAATCAATCTAGTTATACTATGACTTTGAAGATTCTTGGAATTTATGGAGGATTATACTCCGTGGTATATCTACCAGCACATTCTAGCAGAGTCGAAACATTTGCTAAGAGTGCTAATTATAAATTGAAGATAAAAGCTGTAAATGGAAAAAGTGTATCATATCATAATGCAGGAACGTTTTCTGTTACATGTACAAGTACGAGACGTTCTGAAGGAAGAATGAGCTTTCAGCTGTCTTCATATGGTAGTGGATTAGGACCAAGCATTTCAGCAAAAGAGTTTGAAAGTAATAGATAAAATATAAAAAATGGAAAAGAAACATCATTACACAGGCTTAACCGATGCCCAAGTGCTCGAAAGCCGACAAAGGTATGGCGTCAATGTATTGACACCTCCAGAGAAAGAAACGATTTGGGATACACTCAAAGAAGCATGTACACACTGGATATCCATATCCATGTTTTCTTTAGTGGTGCTTTCCGTTGTTGTTGCAGGTGTTTTGGTTGGTGGCATGGGACCAATCATTTGGAGTATGCCAGCTATTATAGCTCTTGCTACTGTTTTAATCCTTATTGTGGGATTCTTTGGAGGCTTTGGAGACCCTCTCTTTAAAATTCTCATTATGGCATTTGTCCTTTCTATGGGCATATCTATCTATGAGTATTGTTGGGTAGGTACAGGCTTTAAGACTTTTTTTGAACCAATAGGTATTATAGTAGCATTGATATTAGCTACAAGTATAGCCTTTGTTTTGGAGCGAAGAAACGAGAAAACATTTCAAAGCCTTAATGTTGCTAATGATGATACGCTGGTTAAGGTCATTCGTAACAATAATGTATGTCAGGTGCCACGCAAGGACATTGTGGTTGGTGATATTGTTTTGTTGGAGACAGGTGAGGAAATTCCTGCAGATTGTGAACTTTTGCAAAGTTTGAATCTCAATGTGAATGAGTCTTCTCTTACAGGAGAATTGCAATGTGCTAAGACAACAGATGAGGCTTGTTTTGATAAGGAGGCCACATATCCTTCTAATCAGATTATGAAGGGTACAATCATCCTTGAAGGATATTGTGTTGCTAAAGTTACTAAAGTTGGAGATGCAACGGAAAGTGGTAAAGTTTTTGAGGCTGCCCAGGTGGAAGAAGGTGGTAAAACACCATTAAGTGAAGAGCTTGACAATTTGGCAGATTTGATAACAAAGACAAGCTATGTATTTGCTGTATTAATAATTATTGGTCGTATTGGTATATATTTCTATATGGGTAATGCTGACTTCTCTACAGGTGAAGGATGGATAAACTTAGTGACATATGTATTGAATACGATTATGATTGCTGTGACTCTCATTGTTGTTGCAGTGCCAGAAGGTTTACCGATGTCTGTAACATTGAGTCTTGCTTTCTCTATGCAAAAGCTGATGAAAGAGAATACATTGCCTCGTACTATGCATTCTTGTGAGACGATGGGTGCTACGTCTGTGATTTGTACAGATAAAACTGGTACACTTACGCAGAATAGAATGCAGGTTGCCGATACCCATTTGGAAGATATTTCTAATAATCTCTTGGCAGAAATGATAGCCATTAACACTACGGCAAATTTGGACTTTACAGATCTTAAAAATATTAAGGCTGTAGGTAATCCTACGGAGTGTGCGTTACTTTTATGGCTTAATAGTAAGGGCTTTGACTATATTGCTCTGCGCGAAAAAATAGAGGTAATAGATCGCTTGCCTTTCTCTACGGAAAATAAATACATGGTTACTGTTGCTAAGTCTGTTGAGCTGAATAAGAAGGTCGCTTATGTGAAAGGTGCTCCTGAGATTCTTCTTGGTCTTTCTAATGTGTCAGATGAACAGAACCAGGCATATAGCAAGCAACTTTTGGAATACCAGAATAAGGCTATGCGTACACTTGGTTTGGCGTACATAGTTTTGGATGAAAATCAAGAAGTATTTAAGGATGGTAAACTCAATATTGAAGGGCTTGCATTTGCTGGTATTTTTGCAATTTCTGATCCTGTACGTAAGGAAGTTCCTGCTGCTATTAAGGAATGTTTGGATGCTGGTATTCAAGTGAAGATAGTTACAGGCGATACTTCTGGAACAGCAAAGGAGATAGGTCGACAGATTGGTCTTTGGAATAATACTGATGGTGAGAAGAATATTCTTACAGGTGTTGAATTTGCAGCTATGTCTGATGAGCAATTGGTTGACCGTGTCGAAGACGTGAAGATTCTCTCTCGTGCGCGTCCTAACGATAAAGAACGATTGGTAAAACTGCTCAAGCAGAAAGGAATGGTGGTTGCTGCTACAGGTGACGGAACTAATGATGCTCCGGCTCTTAATGCAGCTGATGTCGGTCTGTCAATGGGTGATGGTACTGCTGTTGCAAAAGAGGCCAGTGATATGACAATACAAGACAACTCTTTTTCAACTATTGCGAATGCTGTTATGTGGGGACGTTCCCTTTATAAGAATATCCAGCGCTTCCTGCTCTTCCAGCTTACAGTCAATGTGACGGCTTGTTTGTTGGTACTCTGTGGTGCCTTTATGGGTACGGAGTCTCCGCTTACTGTTACGCAGATGTTGTGGATAAACCTTATAATGGATACCTTTGCTGCAATTGCTCTCGCCTCATTGCCGCCTTCACGTAAGGTGATGGAAGATAAGCCTCGTGACCGAAGGGCTTCTATTCTCACTCTTACCATGCGTAAGGATATAATTGGGGTCGGATTATTCTTTTTCTTCTTACTTGTGGCAATGCTCTACATCTTTGAGCATGGTGACTATACGTCGATGAGAGAACTCTTCTTGAATTTCCAGTTAGGTGAACGAGATGGATTAAGTACATACGAGTTAACGCTTCTCTTTACGACGTTTGTGATGACGCATTTCTTCTATCTCTTCAATGCTCGTGCATTTGAAACTGGTAAGAGTGCACTTCATTTCAAGGGCTGTCAGGGATTACTTTTCATAGTAGGTGTTATCTTCATAGGACAGGTATTTATGGTTGAAATTCCAATGCTGCAAGACTTCTTTAATGTTTGTGGATTGAAGTTGGAAGATTGGATAATAATTATCCTTGGATCGTCGCTTGTGCTTTGGATACGTGAAATCTGGCATTTGTTGACAAAGAAATAATGTAATAAATGGAACTGCACAATATTTTTTGTGTAGTTCCATGAATTTGAAAATCATGGGAAAGGCTGATTTTATTAGCTATTTGAAATAAAGTAAAATAATAAACATGGCAAAACGAAAAACAAATACGGGAATACCAGGACTTTCATTTTCTTGGAAACGAGCTTTGGGTATCACGCAGGCTAAACAGAAGTTTGCTCGTGAAACGGGGATTCCAACCTCTAAGGCTGGATTGGAAAGAAAAATAGGAAAGATGGTATTGAATGCCATTTTTGGTAAACGAAAATAAAAAATGCAATGTATATGAAACGAATACTATTATTATCTTTAATTTTCTCATGTTGTTTGGCAATTTCTGCTCAGAAAACTGCTGACTATGAGAATAGCTATAATTATAAGCATGCTTTGGAATTGTTGCAGAGTCAGGATGAACCAGATGAAATTGGGGCATTGGAATCTTTAGGAAGGGAATTGCAAGAACATCCCAAAAATGGATATGCGTATTATTATATAGGACTCATCAAAATGAACAATGAGAGATATGGTGATGCATTGGCTGCTTTCACTAAATCCATTGAATATCTCAAAAAGAATAAAAATTGGATTTCATTTGCCTATCGTCAAAGAGCTTCAGTATATTTGAGTCTTGAAAAGGATGTGTTGGCTCTTAACGATTGGACTGCTTCTTTGAAGGCGAATCCTAATGATGAAAATACATTATTTGATAGGGCTGAATATTATTATAAGAAGAAAGATTTTCGCAAAGCTGATGCCGACTACGATCTTATCATTAAGAATAATCCAAGTAGTGATATTGCTTACTTGGGTAAGGGACGTAATGCTAGTGAAGAAAAAGAGTACCAAAAGGCTATAGATTTATTGAACTATGCAGTGAAGTTAAATCCTGAATCTTCAAAAAACTTTGCTTTTAGGGCTCAGGCTTACATGGGCTTAAAAAAATATGCAGAGGCGGCTGATGACATGATTTCTGCCATGAGCATAGATCTCAATAATTCGGCTTTCTATGCTATACAAAATTGGAAAAATCCAGAAATGAATACATTGATTGCTAAGCTCAAGATACAAGCTGCAAAAAATAAGGCAGAAGCTCTGTGGCCTTACTGTATAGGTATAGCATATGAAGCCAATGATATATTTGTAAAAGCCATTGATGCTTATGAAAAATCATTAAAGATAGAACCGAATGATGTGCTTTATTATAGATTAGCAAATTGTTATGATGAACTAGGTGATAGTGATTTGGCTTTAGATGCGATAAATAAGGCCATTGAAATCGATTCTACTGATGTTGATTACTTAATATCAAAAGGCAATATTCTTTATGATATTGGACGGACTAAAGAAGCAATAGCTACTTGTACTGCTTGTATTGATAAGAATCCGGATTATTTCGGTGGATATTATCGACGTGGATTCTTCAAGGATAATACTCATGACGTAGATGGTGCTATTGAGGATTATTCTACATCTATCATGCTTGACTCTACTTTCACATATGCTTATTTAGGTAGAGGTGATATGTATGAGCTGAAAGGTAATAAGGAAGCAGCTATGGCTGACTATCGCAAGGTAGTGGAGCAGGATACCGTTTATGGTGAGAATAATACTGCCCATTATGCACTCTTGGCTTTAGGAGAAAAAGATAAAGCGATAGCTTTTTTAGATAGTATTCTTGTTCATTCAGAGAATAAGGGTAATTTGTATGATGCTTCTTGTCTCTATGCTAGAATGGGAAATAAGAAACGAGCTCTTGACTATCTTGAAAAGTCGTTTGAAAAAGGGTATCGTAATTTTGCTCATATAGGCAATGATGACGATATGGATGTATTACGTGAGATGCCAGAATTCAAGGCTTTAATTGAAAAGTATAGGAAGATGGCAGAGTCCGAAAAGTGCAAGCAGAAAGAAGAATTGGGAATCAAGGATGATTTGAAGGAGTATACTTGCGAAATACCTTTTACGAAAGAAAATGGCACTTGCTATGTAAAATGTAAGATTAATGGTTTGCCATTGAAGTTTACTTTTGATACGGGAGCTGCTGATGTGTCGCTTTCTATGGTGGAGGCTAATTTTATGATGAAGAATGGTTATCTCAATAAGGGGGATATCATAGGCAAGGGATATTATAGTGATGCTACTGGGACAATATCCGAAGGTACTATTGTTAATATCCGTAAGGTAGAGTTTGGTGATTTATCATTGGATAATGTAAGAGCCAGTATTGTGAAAAATCAAAAGGCTCCTTTATTGTTGGGACAAACGGTTTTGAGTCGTGCTGGTAAGATAGAAATTGATAATGAGAAGAATGTTTTGAATGTGAAGTATAAGAAGTAATTTCATACATCCAACCCCCATTTCATACATTTATCCCCTTACTTTCTATGCCGTTTCGAATAAATTCATTATCTTTGTCCCCTGAAAACAACTAAAAGATAAAATGTAATGAAGAAAGGATTAAAATATACTTTGGTTTCCTTAGGCAGCCTGGTCGTATTGGCTGGCGTTGGCCTGGGGATTATGTATGTGGTGTCGCCATATAAGGTGAAGCGATGGTTGGGCATTGCTTCATCTTATTCTGATGTGTTCGTTGATAGATTGAAAGGGCAACCTTATACTCGTGGCGGATATGACGGCATTGATGTTTCGAAACACAATGGAGTTATCAAGTGGAAGGAAATAGCGAAGAATAAGCGAATCAAGTTCGTTTATATCAGAGCTACACATGGTAAAGGATATGTGGATCGACATTATCGCCGAAATATCAGACTGGCTCGTAAATATGGGTTGAAGGTGGGATCTTATCATCTGATGTCTGCCGGCTCTTCAGTAACTGCTCAGTTCCTGGATTTCCAAAAGATGGTGAAGAAGAGTGAGCAGGACTTGATTCCTGTATTGGATGTGGAGGAGAAAGGCATCCAGGGAAGATGGAAGGGACGACAGCTGCAGGATAGCATACAGGTGTTTGCTGATTTAGTGAAGAAACACTATGGCAAGTATCCTATCATCTATAGCAACGAGAGCTTCTATAATAAGGAGATGGGGGCGAAGTTCAATCGCTATTATCTCTTCATTGCCAATTATAACTCCCGACAACCCTCTATCGACGGCAGAGGAAAGTGCAATATCTGGCAGTATTCAGAAACCGGACATTTGCATGGTATTGGAGAAAGGGTAGATTTAAGCAGATTCATGAATGGTACAACCATCAAGGATTTGATGTTGTAGGCATTGATGATTTCATACACATAAGCGAGTATTTGATACAATCCACGTATGGATAGCATCATTACTTGCTTATCATCGGTGTCCTTTTAGTTCCACCTATTTACAATAGGTTCACGAAACCGTTTTTCAAGAATACGGTGGATGCTAAAGAGTGGTTTTGAATACAAGCCAAGGGATGGTGAAATGTTGTTTACGTATTTTTGTTAGATATCGCAAACTAAATGGGGATTTCTTTGCAGCTATGAATATTTTTTTGTATCTTTGTCCCCAAATATAAGTACTTAAAGCATATTGTAAGATGGCTGCATTGAAATTATACCCTGTGGGAATCCAAACTTTTGAGCGAATTCGAAAAGAAGACAAGCTCTATGTTGATAAGACGGAATACATTTACAGAATGACGCATTCTGGTGGATGTTATTTCTTCTTGAGCCGACCACGCCGTTTCGGAAAGTCGTTGCTGGCTTCTACATTCCAAAGTTATTTCGAGGGTAAGAAGGATTTGTTTAAAGGGCTTGCCATCGGAAAACTGGAGCAGGAGTGGACGGAATATCCTGTGCTGCATTTTGACATGTCGGGTGGCAAGCATATGGAAAAGAAGGAGTTGGAAGATTATTTGGGCTATCAATTGGCTAATAAAGAGGCTAGGTATGGTATTACAACACCTCAGAATGGAGTAAATAATCGTCTGACCGATTTGATTCTGACTGCTTATCGAAAGACAGGCAAGCAAGTGGTTGTGCTCATCGATGAGTATGATGCTCCTTTGCTGGATGTAGTACATGAGGATACTTCCTTGCAGGTTCTGCGCAACGTTATGCGCAATTTCTATAGTCCATTGAAAATGTGCGAGCCTTATCTCCGCTTTGTCTTCTTGACGGGCATCACCAAGTTCTCGCAGATGAGTATCTTTAGTGAACTGAATAACATCACGAATGTGAGCATGGATGAGGAGTATGCTGGAATTTGTGGTATAACCAAGGAAGAACTGGTGACCCAAATGTCGGCAGATGTTGATACTTTGGGCGAGAAGTTGGGCAAGACAAGAGAGGAGACGCTTGCGGCTCTTCGAGAGTACTATGATGGTTATCATTTTGCAGACGTCTCGCCTGACGTATTTAATCCATTCAGCTTGCTCAATGCCATGTCAAAAGGCAAATTAGATTACTATTGGTTTGCCTCTGGTACACCTACTTACTTGATCAACATGCTCAACAAGTTCCAGGTGATGCCATCTGAGATTGGCGGTTGTGAGGCAGATAAGTCGGAGTTTGATGCTCCAACCGAGAAGATGACCACCATCATGCCGTTGCTCTATCAGAGTGGCTACATCACCATCAAGGACTATGACCCAGAGACGGAACTCTATCTCTTGGACATTCCGAACAAGGAGATTCGTGTAGGCTTGTATCGTAGCCTTTTACCTTATTATATAGGTATGAATACGGTGAAGGGTACCACCACAATCGCCAAGATGTCTGCCGCCATTCGTCATAACAGGATAGATGAGGCTCTGGAAATGCTCCAGACTTATCTCGGCACGATTCCTTATTGCGACAATACGGATTATGAGGGGCATTATCAGCAGATGATGTATGTCATCTTCTCCATTCTCGACAATTATGTGGATGTGGAGGTTCACACGCCAAAGGGACGTGTCGATATGGTGCTCCGTACTGCCACCCATCTCTACCTCTTTGAGTTGAAACTAAACCAAAGTGCTGATGTGGCAATGAAACAGATTGACTTGAAGGAGTATGCGAAGCGTTTCGCCCTCTGCGGTCTGCCAATTGTGAAGGTGGGCATTAACTTTGATGTGGAGACGCATACCATCAAGGATTGGAAGGTAGAAGATAAATGATAGAATTCAAGCATCCGTTTGGGCATCGCTTCATCTTATTCTGATGTGTTCGTTGATAGATTGAAAGGGCAACCTTATACTTATCATTGATGTCTGCCGGTTCTCGTAATTGCAACTATTTTTCTCCGTTTTTATGCAGATTCTTGCAGAAAAGTAAGCAAAAATGATAAAAATGCAGCAAAAAGCAATATTTTTTTTGATTTTATGCTTGATATTGTAGAAAAAGTCTTAACTTTGCAGCGGATTTGAGAAGATAAGCAGTTTCCAGACCATCAGAAAGGTGAGGAATCATCGGGCAGGGAATGTGCATCTGGCTCATCCGTAGATTCACTTATA